>Ga0065712_10000165_pt1 | contig 36798 bp, 42 predicted proteins | sample MisRhiReplicate1_FD_59099 | JGI IMG/M metagenome (GOLD analysis project Ga0065712, IMG submission 59099) | Miscanthus rhizosphere microbial communities from Kellogg Biological Station, MSU, sample Rhizosphere Soil Replicate 1: eDNA_1 v3... | ecosystem: Host-associated > Plants > Roots >...
TGCGGTCCTCTGCGTCTCTGCGGTGAATCGCACTTGACGAATAAATTCACCGCAGAGGCGCAGAGGACCGCAGAGATCCGCAGAGAAGATCTTGAAATTAGGGCACTACCCACTCGGTTCTAACAACTTCGCAGTCATGGGGTGGAACCTTTATCGCAGCACGCCTCTCCAACATCGGTCCCTAGCCGCCGGCGAGGGAGCACGCATCACTCGTATCGCAGAGCTGCAATCGGATCGATCCGCGTCGCTCGCCGCGCCGGAATATAACTCGCCGCCAGCGCCACTATTGCTAACAACATTGGGACCGCCGCGAACGTGAGGGGATCTAGTGGAGCGATGCCAAAAAGCAACTTCGCGATGAATCGTACCAGCAAGACTGACCCCGCTATTCCCAGACATGTGCCCACGCTGATCAACACCGCCGCCCGGCGAAGCACCAGCCGCAGCACATCGGATGGAGTTGCTCCCAGGCTCAACCGGATCCCGAACTCACGCGTCCGCTGAATCACCATGTAGTTCATGACCCCATAAATTCCAATCGACGCCATCATCAGAGCCAGCAGAGAAAAAGCCGTGAGGATCATGGTACGGAAATGCGGCTGTGCCACGGATCCCGATACTAGTTGCTGCATCGTCTCGATCCGGTCCACTGGTACGGTGCGATCAATCGCGGAAACCGCCCCACGTAACTCCGCCGCCGCGGCGCCTGAGTCGAGTGCTGTGCGCACCACAATCGTCGGGCCGCTCTCTATTCTCGGCGCCTGCTCGACCGGCATATACATCTCGGGCTTCGCCGCACCCTCCAGTCCCTCGTGCAGCACATCGCCGACCACTCCGATCACCGTCCGCCCTGTCCCGGCAAATTGTACCCGCTGGCCGATCGGGTTCTCCGATGGCCAATACTCGCGCGCCATTGAATCATTGATCATCACCACCCACGGCGACTCTGCCGTATCCGCCACCGTGAACGATCGCCCTCGCAGCAATGGAATGCCAATTGTCTCGAAATAGCCCGCGCTCACCGGGCGGTACTTCGCCACGTTGTATGTCCCGATTGGCAATGGTGGGCGACCTTCGACAAGGAATCCCAATGCGTGATCCAAACCGGTCAGCGGCAGGTACGTTGCAAACCCTGCGGACTGAATGCCCGGTCGATCTTCCAAGCTCTCACGAAGCGCTCGTTCGAACGCAGCGATTTTCCGACTATCGGTATAGCGAGATGTAGGAATTAACAAGCGCGCCGTTAGGATGCTGTCCGAACGAAACCCCGGCGCTACGTGTACCAGCGCCCAAAAACTCTTCACCATCAAGCCGGCGCCGATCAGAAGAGTGATCGCGATCGCGATCTGTGCCACGGCCAGACCGCTCCGCAAGCGGGTTTGAATTCCACTGGAAGTTCGATTGTTCTGCTTAAGCGATTCCCCTGCGCTTTCGCGCCCCGATCCGAACAAGGGACCCAGTCCGAAGAGAATTCCGGTCACCAGCGAAAGCACAGCGGTAAAAATCAGCATTCGTGCATCTACCGCAATTCCCGAGGCACGAGACAGGTCGGCCGGCAACTGCGGAGTTAAGGCTGCAATAGCAGCAAGCGCCAGAATGAAACCCGCAATGCCGCCGAGGCTCGCCAGTAGCAGGCTCTCTGTCAGAAGCTGCTGTGCCAGCCGTCCGCGGCTGGCGCCCAGCGCTATCCGCACGGCCATTTCTCTTTGGCGCCCTGCGGCTCGGTTTAGCAGCAGGTTGGCTACATTGGCGCAGGCAATCAGCAGCACCAGTCCAACGGCACCAAGCAGGGTCTCGAGTGCCACGCGAACGCTCCCCGTCACCTTATCTTCCAGCGGCACTGCGACGATCCCGGTGTCCTTGTTCTGCTCCGGGTACTGTTGCGCGAGGTTCGACGCCAGGACGTCCAACTCAGCCTGCGCCTGCGCCACTTTCACGTCCTGCTTCAGCCTCGCGATCACGAGCAGCGGATGCGAACCTCGCTGCAGTTTCGGAGGATCGAGTGCCATCGGAACCCAAATCTCAACTTGGCTGCGCTCCTGGAAATCCGCCGACGTGGTCCCGAACTGAAAACCCGCTGGCAGCACACCCACCACCGTGTAGCTCTCTTCGTTCAGAGTCATGGCCTTGCCCACGATGTCGCGGTCCGCGCCGAACCGTGCGCTCCATGCCGAGTAGCTCAGAATGGCGACGCGATCCTGGCCAAGCCGATGCTCCTCCGGAAGAAAATTGCGGCCTAGTTTAAACTGGACACCTAATACGGAAAAGAACCCCGACGAAACCATTCCCCCAGCCAATCGCGACGCCTCGCTCTGTCCGCCAAGAATGAAGCTGGGCGCAAAACTGGGCGCCCTCATCGCCGCCATCCCACTGAACGATCGGCTCCCGTCACGCCAATCCACAAAATTCGCGGGTGCTACGTTGCCCAGCGTTCCGTCGCGGCGTCGTTCCGAAAGCATTACGATGCGGTCCGGTTCTGCATACGGCAGCGGCTTAAAAAGCACGGCATTGCACACACTGAAAGTGGCGGTGTTCGCCCCAATACCGAGTGCCAGAGTTATCACCGCCGCCGCGGCGAATCCCGGATTCTTCCGCAGCATGCGGGCGGCGTAAGTCAGATCGCCCCGCAGCGCCTCGATGCTGGGTATTATCTGCATAGCCCTCAGGTCCTCCTTTATCAGAGTGGGGTTTCCAAACTGACGCCGTGCTGCCAGCAGGGCGGCTTCCACTGTCATGCCTTGACGGCGATACCGCTCGGCCAGCAATCTGACGTGTTCTTCCATCTCCGTTTGGAACTCTAACTCGCGAGGCTCATTGCGGACCGTGTCTCGCATTCTTTGCCATAGCTTACGGACCTTTCGCACGATCATTAGCTCTGGCATTATCTCTGGCCCTCCAGTCGCAGCAGTCGATCGATCACTCCGGAAATCCGCTCCCAGTCTTCTGTCTCTCTCTCTAGTTGCTTCAGGCCTCTCTTTGTAATCGAATAGAATTTCGCTTTCCGGTTATTCTCAGAAGCGCCCCACTCCGCCGCGATCCATCCTTCCTGCTGCAACCTCAAAAGGGACGTGTAAACAGTGCCTTCGTTCAGGCGCAGCACCTCTTCGCTCAACTGCTCCAACCGGCGCGCGATCCCGAATCCGTGAAGCGGACCCATCGCCTGTAGCGTTTTTAAGATCATTAGATCGAGCGTGCCCTGCAGCACCTCTGATTTCTTGTTGCTTTCGACCTTTCCTTTGGTCATCGCAAATAAGATAGCAGGCCCTCCTTTGGAATGTCCACAGGTGGGAGACTTCGTGCCGAAGGTTACGGTGATGAAAACACTTCTCATCCTGTAATAATGGAGGTCATACCCGAAGTTGGAGTAGAGAAACTTGACGAATGGGGTATTGATCCCGCGTTTATTAGGAACTGGGGGAAGCATGAACAATAACGAGCAAGAGGGCCTGAGGCGTTCATTAGACGACTAAGAAACAGCGTTGCTCACTTTTGGATCAAGGCCGAAGGGAGCGAGCAGAGCATCGAGCGGCTAAAATTCTCAGATCGAAATGGCCTTGAGGCGACGATCCCAGTAAGAAATCTTAAGACATTTCTAAATCAGTTTGCCTCGATGATCAGCACATCCAAACGGCTAGGACGGTTAGCCACGCAAAGAGAAATTGATCGTTATCAAATTCTCCATTCGCAGTTTTATAAGATGGTTTTCGGGAGTTGGGAGCGCTTTGAATCGTTAATGCGGAGTGACAACTATCCTTCTCAATTTGTTGAATAGCTATTCAGGTACGTCATTTGGGTACTTACCAAATTGGATCATCTCTTCACGTTCATGAACCCTGGCGCTCTCGTTAAATCCGAGAATGCGAGCGGTCACCTCACCGATAGCCGTCAACGGGCGGATTGTTGCTCCCTCTAAACGAAAGTGGTTGCTCCAGGAATCCGTGCGTGGATTAAAGAAGCGGATGAACTCACGGGCTCCTGAGATTGATCCGATGTCGCTGCCCTTGGCACGGTTGCAAAGAGCGCAAGCGTAAGCGAGATTGCTAGGGTCAGAAGAGCCGCCATGTTTTAGGCTGATGATGTGATCGACTTCGCAGCCATAGAAGGTGTCTGCCTCGGCGATGAGGCAGTATTCGCACAATTGCTTTGCGCGGTCAGCAATAGTCTGGCGTAGTTCGTTACTGATCCATCTAGCCATTTGCCAGATAGTGGTGAGCGCGTGCCTTTGCGAGGCGCATGAGGTGTTCGATTTGCAGGTAGTGATCGAGCTCGGATTTCTCGTCCTCCGATAAGCCTTCGGTCTTTTCCCGGAAAATCAGGTCGGCTACGCGAGCTTTGGCTTCGTCAGATGGGCGGAAAGCGATCACGTTCTGCGGGCTGGAGGACGCGATGAATTCGATCACTTCGTCGTAGACTTTGTTCGGCTGCATGGTCTTACTCCAAGTCGAAGTTTAGCACCGCTTTGCCGTTAGTGCACCAGTTCTGGCAGTTACGGTCTCCAATGTTTCGGCATTGAAGGTATCCAGAGCTGCCGCGGCGCGTTTCGCTGTCTCAAGTCGGCTTAGCGCCTTTTCTCCGCGGCTTTCGCTTGACCATCGAACCAGTCCTCGCTTTCATGTCGTTTGCTCCATTGGTCCAAAACGCAATCGAGATCTTGCACACACTCGCACACAAGTTGGTTGATGCTACCAGATGGATCTGATCGACGGTTTTCGTCGCGTGTTCGGAAGAGGTCTCACCAACAATTGGGCTTCAGAAATCACACGCAGGCCATCAATGCCGGTGTAATGAGTACTATTGTGCGTGATTAGAGGTACGTTGAGGAGAAGAGTAGTTGCGGCGATCCATGCGTCTGCCGGCTTTCGCCTTCCTTGAACGCGAGCAAGTCGCGACTGGCGCAGCGTTAGGCCGAACGGCCTGGTTCACTTCATAACTCCTATCTCTTGATGGACTCCGTCAGGGCATCGTCGTCACTTTACCGATATTTGCGCAAGCGGGGCTGTTCTCATCGAGGATGTTGACGGTCAAGTCGCTCGTGAACCAGGACTTGTACGTCGCCTCGTCGATGAGGAAGTCGGTCATCGGCTTTATCGAGTTCTTCACGTCGAGGTTGTACGGATCGTCGCCGTGGTCCATGTAAAGATTCTCGGTCGGAAAGAACGCGAGCTCGTGACCGCACACCCAGACCGGGCGCACCGGAATGTTCACGGCTTTCAGAACCGCGGTGTAAAAGCCAAGCGAGCCGTGGCAGCCGGCCGTCCAGTGGGCGAAGCCGTTGTTCGGGTCAGTCGTTCCGGCGATGATCGAAGAGATTGGCGGGAACCCATAGTACTGCCAGATATCAAAACAATTCTGATAAATGTCGTCGCCATAGAAGTGGGTGAGATTCTTCCGCGCCCACTCAAGTACGTTTCCGATCGTCGCGAGCCTCGTGTTGCCGATGAGGTTATTCTTCTTCATGAACTCGCTGTAGATCCACCGCGGTGGGCCGTAGGCCGTCTTTGCCTGGTTGCCGACGCGCAGGGTGGGAACGAAGACGCGGTAGGTGCCCAGCAGGAAGTCGCCGCCGTTGGTTCCCATCAGCGCGCTGTCGAACAACGCTGCGAGAGAGTCAGCGTTGTACGAAAGTATGGACCAGTTCGGGAAAGCTCCGTGAAGCTCGGCGGCGAGCGCATGCGCCACACTCTCGTAATAGAGCTTCCAGCCGTAAGCGAGCTTCACCTTCATTCGGGCCACCGAGGCATCGGGGGGATTCGCCGGTGGTGCGAGCAGGTTCTGGGGCTTGTCGGTCAACGGCGCGTCGTCGCTCATCTTGGGAGCCGAGCCGCAGTTGAACCAACTGAAGGCGTTCTGAAACGCCGCGGCCAAGTCGTCTTTCTGAGCCTGCGTCCATGCCGGATACGAGATTTTCTGCGCATCGGTCGGGGTGTCATACGCATTGCCGTTCGGGACCGATTGCCATTTGAGCGCATTGGCGATCGTGGGATGTTGCCCAAGCCAGGCTCCGATATCTGGCGGCGCCGGAAACTTCGCGTTGTTTGGGTCGCCGGGACAGTTGAGGGTGAAGTGGGCGAGCGCGCCTGACGGAGGAATGGCCGCGTCGCCGGCCGGCACGCTCTCAAAATGGATGCTGGTCCAGCCGCAATAGGTTTTGCCCAGCGTCCAATAATAGTCGGGCTTGTCCTGGTTGTAAGGGAGATCGTATTCCCCTGCTGCCGGGAAAGTCTTTTGGAATATCTTGCCGCTTCTGCCTCCGTCGCTGCGAACGTAGCGATAGTAGTAGGTGCCCGCCGCCGGAACCGAGATCTTGAATTTGAAGGTCACCGTTTTAGGGCAGGCCTGCCCCGCACTTGGAAGAGTCGCGCGCGCAGAGACTACGGTAGGTAACATATATTTTTGATTGTACAGACGGTGTCTTGGTTTTGAATAAAAGAGACTGCGGGTGGTGCTCTAGTTTCACCTCTGCGAATCTCTGCGGTCCTCTGCGCCTCTGCGCCTCTGCGGTGAAATCACACTTGATGAATAAATTCACCGCAGAGGCGCAGAGGACCGCAGAGATCCGCAGAGAAGAATTTGAAATTAGGGCACCACCAGACTGCGGCATGTTCACTAACTGCTATGTGAATGTCAAGGAGGTGCAACAAAGCCTTGAAAAACCGCAACTTTACAACAAGAACTCAGAGTGGCTCGCTCTTGGGAGGAGCATTCGCTTTCGGAGGAGCATTCCGGCGACTATCACGTCGAATCTTACAGAACCCTAAGCCAGGGCGGCTCAGTTGATCAGCTCACTGGCTGGCTATAGGCGTCGTTCAACTTCCGAAAGTGGTATCCCATGGCCGCCAATCGCAGTGTCTCGGCAAGCTTGTCGTGATGGTTTACAAGCGCTTTGGTAAAGAAGCGCCAAAATTCTTTGCGTTCACCGTCAAATACTCCAAGCTTGAGCATCACGCGCGTGAACGCCGTAACAGCGCTAACAACATTGTAGCGTTGAGGCTCTACAAACTCCTGGGCCGTTCGTTTCATCGAGTCAAGCGCGCGCTGATAATACTCACGTGGAGAGTAAATAGTCTCCATAATCGACTGATAGCCCTTAATTAGCACAGCCGGATCCATGCGAGTCTTAAAGTTCAAGGTGCAGCTCGTGTTGTTTCCTGAAGCTTCTCCTAACAGCCGTCCTTCTCGCTCCAACCGTTTCCATAACTGGGTATCAGGAAGCGCGGTTAGCAGGCCGACCATCGCCAGCGGAATCGCGCTTTCTCTGATGAAGTCGATCTGTCGTTCAAAAATGTCCTCGGGATCGTTGTCAAAGCCNACGATAAAGCCCGCCATCACTTCCATACCATAGCTCTGAATCTTCTTCACTGANTCGAGCAAGTTACCNCGGTTTTGTGACTTCTGAGCTTCTTTCAAACTCTCTTCTACCGGAGTCTCGATGCCAAGGAATACGCGTCGAAAGCCGGCTTCCCGCATATCTTCGAGCAGCGGCTCATCGTCTGCCAGATTCACGCTTGATTCAGTCAGGAGAGAGAAAGGATAACCATTTCGTTTCTGCCACTCTGCGAGCGCAGGCAGCAGCAGCCTGACATTTTTCTTGTTGCCGATGAAGTTATCGTCCACGACAAATACAGTTCCGCGCCAATTGAGATCCAGTAACGCTTCAAACTCAGCCAGCATTTGCTGAATGCTCTTTGTTCGTGGCACACGCCCGTAGATTTCAATGATGTCGCAGAACTCGCAGGAGAACGGACAACCGCGTGAATACTGTACGCTCATTGCGCTATAGCGCTTCAAATTCGCGAGGTGAAAGTCGGCGACAGGAGTCACCGCAAGCGGTGGACGTTCGCCCGCCTCGTAGCGGCGTTTTGCAACTCCGCACGCGAGATCCTCAATAAACTGCGGCAACGTAGTCTCTGCCTCTCCGACAAAAATGTGATCCGCATCCGGCAGCTCCTCGATCGTCGTGGTGACATATGGACCACCAAGCACTACGCGTTTCCCAAGCGACTTGCAGCGTTTCACGACTTGTTTGAGCGAATCCTTCTGCACCAGCATCGCCGTGGCGAATACCATGTCAGCCCATTTAATGTCGGCGGTCTTTAGCGACTCCACATTTAGATCAATCAGTCGCCGCTCCCAGTCCGGCGGTAGTAACGCAGAAACAGTTAATAACCCCAGTGGTGGGAATGCACATCGCTTACCCTCGAATGGCAGCGCGTGTCGAAAACTCCAGTAGGTATCGGGAAACTCCGGATTGATTAACAAAATCTTCATAACAGCACGCTCCTAACGTCACTCTGCTGGGCCATGTTCTGGGGCAACCACTAACTGTGGAACGCTGAAGGTTAATCGGCTTTGAGCAACATCGCGAATTTGATCAACTGACATTCTTAAAAACTCCCTGAACTGCTTACCGAGAACTTTGATGTTCTAAGTTAACGCATCACACATAGCAACTTCTTGTCAAAACGGTGGGTGTATCGCTGAAATGACAAAAAGAATACAAAGCATTAAACAGGGATGCCGCCCTCTCGGCCTTGTCTCAAAGGGTGAATGCCACAAAGCGCCACAAGGGGCGCAAATATTTTGAAGACATTTGTGCCCTTTGTGCGCTTTTGTGTCCAGGCGAACTTTCCCCGGTGGATAACTCTAAGCACGGGAGCGCAATAACAAATTCACCTTAACAAGACGCTGGCATTGTCGTATGTGCGATAAAGCACATATGAAAATAAGGAACTCAATTCAGGTACGCATCTGTTTCGGCTTTAATGATCGTGTAACAGTCACAGGACTTCGCTTCCAGGCCCCGGCGATTAAGAAGAGTGATCATTCCTCGACTGTAACGAATTAGCTTGGCGGCCTGTAACGCGCCGGCGGCTTTGCTTACGCCTTCGCGTCGGACGCCCAACATGTTGGATAGGAATTCCTGGGTCAACGGAAATTCCTCAAGCCCCAAACGATCATTTGTCATCAATAACCATCGCGCCAGTCGAGCATTAACCAGGTGAAAGCGGTTACAGGCAGATGATTGAGCAACCTGAGTCAGGAGTGAGTGCGAATAGCGATGCAGCAGGTGATGTAAGCTGCCGAGCCGGTTTGCCTCTGTGCGGACAGCCGCTGAACTCATTCTCATTGCTGTGCCCGAACCCTGCACCAGAGCATGTGTTGATGAAGAGCTAACGCCCATAAAGACAGGCAGGCCGGCCATACCTTCATTCCCCACCATTCCCACTTCAAGCAACGACGTGTCCGACAATTCAGAAATCAATGAGATGATCGAGTCGTTAGGAAAATAGACGTACTTAATTGCCTCGCCAGGTTGGTACAACTCCTCGCCTAGAACCAAATTAACTGTCTTCAATTTGGGCAATAAACGCTTGTATTCGTTTTTCGGAAGTGTGGCGAGCAGCCGGTTAACAGCCGCAGCACCATCAGCACTACGATTCAAAAAGCCATCTTGTAACTTCCTTGTGTTCATATTCTCGCTTCCCAACCTAACGACGTAATCGCCAAATGGATGACCAGTAATGAGACCACTCGAGCGGCGCAACGTCTGTGCGGCAACCCACATATCAAACCTGAAGTAATGTCCGTAAAGCGCCGTTTAGATAATAGGTTTATGTGCGATAGCTCACATATGTGTTATAGTGCAGCGCAAAGCGATTAGCCTGCTTTGACACTTGGATCGAGTCTTCCCACTCTTCCTCTTGCCCTTTGCGCAATCAGCGTAGATGAAAAGGCTCATGGTAATTACACCGGAGATGGAAGATGAAAATACTGCTCTACAATCCAGACAATGGCGTTACTCGTAACTTCATGCCGCACCTCTGGATGTTTCTCCTGCAAGCGATCACGCCTCCGGGTCATGAAGTTGTTCTGATCGATGCGAATGCGCGTGCGATGAGTGATGATGAGATCGTTCAGTTTATAAAGAAGCAAAAAATCGATCTGGTCGGCATCGGCGCAATGACAAGAATGATCGAGAAAGCCTACCGAGTGGCTGATGCGATCCGCCTGGCGGGCGTACCCGTGGTGATGGGCGGCCCGCATGTCACCGAAGTTCCTGATGAAGCACTGGGGCGAGATGGAGGGCCACGTCACGCTGATGCAATTGCGCTTGGTGAGGCTGATGAAACATGGCCGAGGATAGTTGAAGATGCTGCCCGTGGTGAACTGAAAGAGATCTATGCGCCGGTTGACGATGCCGGTAAAGAACGGAAGCCGAATCTTCAGCCTTACCCGGCCATTCCCTGGGAAACCCTCAATCTCGATCAATTTAATTTCTTTCCGCGCATCGTGCGTCCGTTGCTATCACGCGTTGGCCCGCATTGGCGCTCTCTGCACATTATTCCAATCGAATCAGGGCGAGGCTGTCCGTATGGTTGTGAGTTTTGCACCGTCACTGGGTTCTTCGGCGACTCGATCCGCTTCCGCACAAATCAAAGCATCATCGACGAACTATTGACGTTGAAGGCGCGTGCTAAAGCTGAAGGCGGCGTGATCTCAGTGTTTTTTGTTGATGATAACTTTGCGATCAGTATCAAACGAACAAAATCACTGTTGCGCGACATCATCGCCGCCGGTGCACAGCTCCCCTGGATCGCGCAGATTAGCGCCAACCTCTTACGCGATCAGGAACTGGTTGATTTGATTGCGGAATCCGGAGGGAAGGTCATCTTTATCGGAATGGAGTCGATTGACCCCGTTAATCTGGCTGATGTCAAGAAGGGCTTTAACAAGCCTGAAGAATACACAGGCGTGCTCGAACGTCTGGCTCGGCATAATATCTACGCCATCACTTCCTTCATTATTGGGATGGATAACGACACACCCGGCGTGGCAGAGCGGATCCTGCAACAGATTCGCAAATGGCCTCCCGGCCTGCCGGTTTTCGGCCAACTCACACCGTTTCCTTCCACGCCGCTGTACAAACGGCTACAAGAAGATGGCCGTCTGGTGCGACCAAAACACTGGCTGAAGTTTGAGAAAAATACGATGGCCCATATACCTCTAAAGATGACCATCGCGGAAACGCACCACGAGCTCCATTATGCGTGGGCTCACTCCTACGACGCTACACGCAATGCAGAAGCGGTTCAGGCGATGAGCTACGCGCCGGTTGGTCCGCGGATTTTTCACCTCATCACGCGGTTTGCCTTCCGCGCCATCTATTTTCCACAAACAACCACGCGAGAGTGGCTCAAAGTATTTTTTGAGAATAGACGCACTGTCTTCAGCCTTGCGAAAGAAGCGATTGGTACTGTGCTGACTTCAAAGAGAAGAATGGAAGGAAAAGATGCAAGCCCGGCTGTGATAAACACCACCTGAAAGCGAAATTGCACGCCTGTTATTTGAGTAACCGATCAAACTCGTCTTTGACAACTCGGTAACACTCGCATGCGCTATCTTCCAGTTTCTGGCGGTCCAGGATCTGTATGCGGCCCCGCACATAACTGATTGCTCCGATATCTTGAAGGTGACCCGCGGCCACCGTAACGCCCTCGCGGCGCACGCCCAACATATCTGCGATCAGCTCCTGAGTCATGATCAACTCATCCGTAGCAACACGGTCGTGACTCAACAACAGCCAACGGCAAAGTTGCTGTTCGACTGAGTGCAGCCGGTTGCAAACAGCCGTCTGCGATATCTGGGTAATCAGTGCTTGCGTATAGCGCAGCAACAAGCGTTGGAACTCACCACCTAAGGCGAATTCAGCTTGAAGCACCTTCGCCTTCATGCGAATAGCTTCACCGGCGCTCTGGACCACGGCCCGGTTGGGCATGGTTCCGCCTCCCATGAAGAGAGCAATTCCCACTACACCATCATTGCCCGTCAATCCCATTTCGGCCGTGGAACCATTTTCCATTGTGTAAAGCAAAGAGATAATCGCCGTGGTTGGGAAGTAGACGTAATCCAAATGTCCGCTGAACTCGTAGACGACGTCGCCAAGGGAAAATGAGATTTGTTGAAAGTGTGGGAGCAGGCGTTCGACTTCGTCTGGTGGCAGAGCGGCCAACAGTCGATTTCTACTGTGATCGAGAGATCTCGAAACTCCCACGCCTTATCTCCACTTTCACTTGCACTGGCGCCAAGAGAAGGCCGTCGGTTCTGCAAGTTAGACACAGCATATCATGCATGTGCGCTATCACACATATACGCTCATTATCGGAAATCGATGTTTCAGAGCTTACTGATGATCTTGAGCATGAATTAAACGACGCAAGCGATCCTGGAAGAGCACTTCCATCTTTCTTGGCTCTATCAATCTTGTTACTTCTCCGATACCAAACATCTCATGTGTCATGGATTGTCCGGCACGGTATGTGAGTGTCCGGTCATAAGGCGAAGGGGTTTTAAGCGCCGGACGGGGCAACGTTCGCGAAGCGAGTTTGAACGTGCTGACCGTGTCACACTTCGAACAACTCACACGTGAAATCTGGCCGCGTTTAGTTACAGACGTCACAATGTGTCCACGTTCCTCATTACACCGTGTGCAGAACTTGTCGGTTCGGTCGCCTACCGTAAATACTGGCTTCTCCATTGAGTTCTCCCTTTCGCGATCGTTTGTACCTCTTCAGGTGTGTCGGTAATGATCAAGACAAAGCCTCCGGGCTAAATTCTTACCCGGCGGCTTTGTCTCAAAAGAAAGAGTCGCCGGAATTGTCCAGCAACAGAATTAGTAGCGCGAGCGACCGCCGCCATTATTACGGCCGCCGAATCCACCACTGCCACCACGCTCTTCGCGAGCCTTCGCTTCGTTGACGTTTAGTGTGCGTCCGCCGACATCATGGCCGTTGAACTGCTGAATCGCTGCATTGCCCTCTTCTGTCGATGACATTTCGACGAATGCAAAGCCGCGCGAGCGACCTGTGTCGCGATCTTCGATAACGTTTACTGATTGGACCGTTCCTGCTTTCGAGAACAACTCCTGCAAATCTTCGCTCGAGGTTTGAAACGAAAGATTACCGACATATAGTTTCATAGACATTTTATTTGTGTACCTTTCCTGCTTTCAGGAGTAAAGAGAAGCTTTGAACCAGGTGTGCTTCGACGAAACGGAACCGAGCGAAGAAACGAGCGTTCGAATGCTCAAATTGAGCAACTTCTACAAGTTTGAAAACCAGCCTGCCCTCGAATCATCCAAACGCCGAGCTGTCATTAGCGCGAGCGCATCACCGTTGCTGCGCGAGAGAAGGAGTAGACAGTACGATGCGTTCGTTACAGACTTCGTTGCAATGCGGCCGGGTAATCGTCATCAGCGACGTTCTTCCGGGTCATTTCAAGCATCGATGAACCTCCAACCGGCTTTGCACAAAAAGTGGAAACGGAGCGCCAACGGCGCGGAATATGAAAGCCAGGGGCAAGCGCAAAGCGAAGCGGAGCGCGTCGCCCCTGGTAAGAGACACACACTCTCTGATCCAGCGCTGAAAGCGCGTAATACCTTGATATTTCGGCCCTGCAGGCCTCATCTGCTTCTGCTTTCGTAACCAGGGGCGACGCGCTTCGCGCTTGCCCCTGGCTATTATATTTCGCGCCTTCGGCGCTCTGGTCCGACTTTTGTGCAAAGCCCCTCCGACCTTGATCTCCTGGATTGTTTATGTGGGTTACCGCACGGACGTAATGAAAGCCAACCTGTATGGTTCAAACTAAAGCTTAAACTGGCAAAGGGCAGTAACGTAACCATTACCGATGAACCAGCAAACAATAGAGATTTTATGACAGACACCACTAGTAGAAGGCCTTTAGTTATCAGGTTCATCGACACTAAACCGCGAATGCTGATGGAAATCACTAACACGACTGCGAAGACGCTCAAGTCGGTTGAAATTCTGACAGTGTTTTTGACGAACGACGAAGGCCCCGCTGGTTTTTCCCGCGCGCATATTCGGTTTGATCCCATCAAATCTGTTCAACCAAACGAGAAGGCGGTTGTTTCTCACCGCACGTGGATCAATGGCATGCCGGCTAGTGATGCACAGGATCAACTGGCACGGTTGGAGGTCGTATTCGGCAATACTAAGCCTTACGTGCTGGATATTTCATGGGAAGATGTAAATGGGAAAACCCAGTTTCAGAGAATTCCGGTTGGTCATTAGTCAGAAGCCTCAAAATATTAGGTCCCGGTGCCGTTTAAGTAGCCTCCCAGGTAGGACAACAGCAACACCGCCAACCATATCAGTAACAGGCCCAGGAAAAGTATGTTCGTTTTTGCACTGAACGATTTCTCAGCAGCTATCGCGGATGCCTGGAGCGCACCCGGTTTAAAGACTTGAAAGCAATTCTGACACGACGCCGCATCAGTAAAACAAAGACGATGACAGTTGGGACATTGCGTAAGACTCATAATTTAATTCTTCCCTCGCTCCACCTATCTGGCTCTTCATAGAGGCGGAGTGCGTTAGTCGTGCCGCGCCTGCGACCACGTTTTGAACATCGCCTGATGAGACCTCCGGGCGAAAGAGCGCTGAACTGACGGTGGTCCGCCGCTGTCTTTGACGGAACCGTTCATCGGTATTCTGTCGTCTGCCTGGCCTTCTGAGAGCCAGGGGTTTAATTGCGCCCAGCGCACCGGATCAAACTCTGATTGTGCCGGTGAATTGGCTGCGTTTTTTGTTTTTTGCATGAGATAGATGTCGTTCATAAATGATTACTTGCAATTATTGCTTAAACAGGTGAAGCCGTCTGTGCGTTGGACCGCTTATGAACTGTGTTCTACGAAAGAGCGTATGTGGTCTAACGCACGGACATCTGTTTGTGATGAGTCCATTCTGGAATGAGACAATTAAAGGGATTGGAAAAGTTTACGAAATAGGAGAGTGCGATTCATGTTGTGGATAATTCTTGTAGTGTTGTTAGTGCTCTGGTTGATTGGATTTTATGGTGGCTTTGTAACCACTAGCCTGATTCACCTATTGCTGGTAGCAGCGATCGTGGTTCTGGCATTTAACCTCTTGAGACAGCACCGAAATCCGGTATAAGCGCAAGAGCAGATAATGGCAAAGCAAATAACTCTTGGCGAACAGGGCGCTAGATAACCGTCGTGTTGAATTGAGTGCAGGCCACGTATGTTCGGAGCCTGTCGATGTCAAATGGTTTTTCAATGCTGTCATTACAACCAGCCGCCAAAGCCTCTGCGTGATAGCGTGGACTGCCAGAGCCATTCAGCGCCAGAATCTTGACTTGATCCAGGTGCCCGTTTTCACGAATGCGGCGAGTTGCTTCAAGCCCATCGATGAACGGCAGGCGACTATCCATCAGAATAAGCTGAGGTTTTTCTCGCAAAGCCGCCTCTACGGCCTCTAACCCGTTACAGGCTTCTACTACTCGAAAACCCCACGCTTCTCCTAATATACAAAGCATTTCGCGCGTGTCGTCGTGATCTTCGACCACCAGGATGGTAGGTTGGAGAGCAGGTGGCGTGGGACAAGAGAAGGGAAGCGTTGCCGGTTTTGCTGAGCTGGAGTTGGCACTAATAAGTGACATGGGTTTGCTCCTTCAAGTGGACGTTGAACGTCGAGGGTTGATCCGATTTCAGTTTGAATCGTCAGTTTCCCGCATTCCCCAAAATACGTCTGTGCGGTAACACACAGAATCAACCTTCATACAGGCAAACCACTGAATTGAGATTTCACAAGGCAGTCTTCAGGCGGCACCGTTACGAGAACGTGAGCGTGCGTGCGTTGCTCTGGCATGTATGTCAAATATGCAATATAGTCTGGATAGACAATATGTCTCGTATATGGTAAATCACCTTGCACGAAAAGGAGAGGCTCAATGATAGAGATTCGCATCGATCAACTACTCAAAGCCCGCGGGCGAACGTTTTATTGGCTGGCTAAGGAGACTGGCATTAGTCATACGACGTTGTGGCGCTTGAAAAAAGATAAGGCACTGGGAATCAACTTCATCACGCTGGAAAAGCTATGTGAAACACTCGCTTGCCAGCCGGGCGATATGTTCACCTTTAGCAAACCGAAAAGGCGCCGTACGAGTAAGTTAGGAGAATGATGAGAACCGCGTCGAGCATGTCTGACGTTCATAGCGGCTGTACAACATATATCCTGCATTTGACATATAGTGTTTGCCGGCGTAAGGTTCTTGTGGATCGAGTCCGGCTTACTCCCTTCTCAGCTCCTCTGGAATCAACCAGATCTCCTGAAGTCAATAGCCACCAACCGAGGGGCACAAAAATTGAACGACCAAGCAGTGCTACAGGCGCGAGCATGAAGACTTTTTATGCAATGAGACGGGCTAATGGCGATTGGTTTGCTGTCGCAGACAAAGGTGATCTTCGGATGCCGATCTTCAAGAACAGTGGCGACGCGAAGACAGCACGTTTGCGCGACCCCGGCATGGAGTGCTTTAGACCAGTGACGTTTGATGCGGGTGCACTCGAGGAACTCAGGAGGACTGAGGGCCATACTGCGTCTTTCTTGATGATCACCGATCCCTCCCGTCACCTGAAGCATGGTCTGCGACTGGGTTTTAGTGAGCTAGCCCCATTAATGATGACTTAACAAATGTCGAGTAAGGTGATGCAAGGTCTTAGAGTTTATCTCGATCTAAAGAGAACTGATCCGCAGGTTGGAGGTCTCGTCTTCTACAGTCAACGGGCAGGTGGTCCATATTATCGCTGGCGCTACGAAGAGCTTCGCGGAGAATGGCTGTGTTCTCGAATGCATGCCGGCGACTTGACAGTGAGGGAACTTGTCTCGGCGCCTTGGAAAGAGATACCCGCTGCTCTGAAGACTACGCTCAATCTACATTATGTGGAATAGTGCAACGCATAAATGCCGCACTCTCGCAATACGATTCGACCCATATCACTCCTTATCAGTGCATGTTAATGGCTTTAGAACACTGATCGGCTTTCTTGATGTACACGAGCACTGACTCCGGATACTTCGTGTCCTCTCTAAGGCGCGCAAGGAGTACCTTAACAGGCACTGCGCCGTCTTCGTAATCGCAATTGAACATGAAGCTGCTGCTGGGTTCGGGGTTGCTGTCGAAGGTTTCAAAACGCTGCCGAAACTCTGCAACGTTCAAAAAGGTAGCCACTTCGGAAAAGAAATTACGTCCAACTACATCCACCGCTCCGGGTAATCTTTCGTCTCCTTCCATTTTGGAAAAGATCACCGTGCCCCCCGGATCGAGCTCGAGTAACCCGAAAAGTCTTTGTGTGTCATGAATCAAACTGCTCATAAAGTCCTCGTAGGTTTCGCTTTGTCTGCATAAAGATATCGGTCCACCATGGAGTCGAAGCCGCGCAGAGAAAAGGGCTTGACAAGATACTCGGTGCAACCGGCGGCAAATGCTTTCACCTGAGCAGCAGGTTCCGCGTGGCCCGACATCATTACAATCGGGATTCCATGCGTGGTGGTGTATTCCCGGATGCGACTCGTTGCGGCATAACCGTCCAGCACGGGAAGGTCTGTATCCATCAGAATCAAATCAACATGGACGTTGGTTGCCAGCGCGATCGCCATCGCGCCATTCTCGGCTTCGACAACGACAATGCCACCTCGCAATTCGAGCATTGTTCTGAGCATGAGGCGCGTATCGTCGTGATCTTCCACCACCAGCACGGAGCGCTGGGAGGTATTCACTGAGTCAGTCGAGCGTTGACTTGTTTTTGTAGAGGTACGCATTTGGTCAAGAACTTGTCGGGTGCCATGACAGCCTGGAGGAGTGAGGCACGCAATACGTGACCTCACTCCGTTCCTCCAGCCCCCCTTGTATATTCCGCGCGTCAGATACGGCACTCGCAGACCACGCAGCAACCTGGGATTACTGCCCAGTACTGAGAGGCTGACGCTTAATGCGGATTTATCTTTTAAGATACTTCGCGGGATTTGTGTATTAGGAAGATGGTAAAGGAGCGAGGGTTTTTCCCGCAGGTCTACGTATCCTTTAGCCAGTCTTGCAACATGGCGTAGCGCACGATGTCAACCCGGCTTTTCATGCCCATTTTATTCATCGCATTTGACTTGTGAGCTTCCACGGTTTTGATGCTCAGGTTAAGGCGCGCCGCCACCTCTTTGTTGATGTAACCGAGCGCAATGAGCCGTAAGACATCCGCCTCCCGAGCAGTCAAGTTCGCTTGAGGAGACACTCCGCGCGCAACTTGTCCGCTTTCACGAAGTTGGGTAACCGCGCTCTCGGTGATTGCCGGATCTAGATACGCCTGGCCGGCGGCGACGGCAAGAATTGCGCGAATCAGCTCGTCCGACTTGCTCTGTTTCAAAACATAACCGCTCGCGCCCGCCTGTAATAGTTCTTGCAAATAGACCGGATCGCTGTGCCGTGTCAGGATTAGGACTTTCACTCGTGGGCACTTTTCCTTCAACTTCTTCGTTGCCTGGAGACCGTTTAGCTCGGGCATCGAAATGTCCATCACAACTACGTCGGGTAGGAATTGCTCAGCGAGGTGCAGGGCGGCGCGCCCGTTGTCTGCTTCGCCGACCACTTCCATGTCAGGCTGGGAGTTGAGCAGCAGTTTCAAACCGTCGCGAATCGTTTCATGATCTTCCGCTAAAAGGATACGCAGCTTATTCATCGGTCCGTTCCTGTCTCTCTGGCCCATTCGGCACCGGAATCCTTACGACCACGGTGGTACCGGAATTTGGCTTGGATTCAAGCTCGATGTTTCCTCCGACAACGGCGGCACGCTCGCGCATGCCAATCAACCCTAGCCCCTTCTCGTCGGCGTCGAGAACCGTTTGTAAGTCGAACCCTGCGCCATTGTCCTCGATGATCAGGAAGACCTGTCCAGCGCGTTGTTCAAGCACGATGGCGACATTAGTAGCATGAGCGTGCTTGGCGACGTTATTGAGAGCCTCTTGAGCAATGCGATAAAGAACGGTTTCAATCTCGATCGTTAAGCGACCGCGATCCAATCCAGTCGCATGCAAGTCAACGGGAATGCCGAGGTGTGATGACCAGCTCTGTACGTAGCTGGTGAGCGCTGCCCCTAATCCGAGATCGTCAAGCGCCATGGGCCGCATTTCCCAGACTAAGTTATCAACGTCCGCACTGATTTGCTGGGCCAGGGCTTGCAATGTCTCAACCTGTTCACACAAGGTCGTATTGTCGGCGCAATCTTTCCTGAGCGCGTCAAGTTTTAAGTTTAGCACTGTGAGTTGCTGCCCAAACTGATCGTGCATCTCGCGCGCAATGCGGGCGCGTTCCTCCTCTTGAGCAAAAACGATGCGGCGCACAAGCTGACCTCGTTCATGCTCGGCACGCTGCCGTTCGCTAACTTCGGTTTGCAAGGCCTCGTTTATCTCCATCAGCGCGACAGTATGCCGCTCTAGTCCTTCTCTCGCTGCCAGCGCTTCTTTCTCCGCCTCCTTGCGTCGGGTGAAATCAATGAAAGTGAGAATCACGCCGTCTGTGTCGGCCCCCTGCAGGCGATATGGAGTCAACTGGGCGATATACCAACGTCCTTCGCGGCTCATAACTTCCAGTTCGGTCTTGTGCCCATCCTCGAGCATGTGCCGCACGTCTTGTAACATCGAGGCGTAATCAAGTTTGTGCGTGATATCCGAAAGAGGCCGGCCAACATCTGATGGAATCAGGCTGAAGATGTCCTGGGCGCGAGGCGTGTAGAATTTGATCTTGAAGTCGCGGTCAACAAAGATTGTGGCCAGATCCGTCGAGGTGATCAAATTCTGCAAGTCGCTATTAGAGACGGCAAGCTCGTCGATTTTCTGCTTCAGCTCGACGTTGATCGTCTGAATCTCCTCGTTTACCGATTGCAACTCTTCCTTGCCGGTTTCAAGCTCTTCGGTTGCCGACCGCAGCTCCTCGTTCATCGCTTGCAGTTCTTCGTTCGATGCTTTCAGTTCCTCAGTCTGCGTCTCGTACTGTTCGATGGTCGCTTGTTGTTGCTCTTTTGTTATTTGCAGTTCTTCTTCGAGAAGAGCGACCACACTCTCGGCTCCGCCGGCCCGCGCCCCGCTGCTCTCAGCAAGAGGGAATCCTTCGAGTTCATCAAAGAAAACGAGAAAGTACCTGCGCTCAACTCCGGTCGTTTTGTCGTGTACAGGGCGAACGATCATGTTGATGTAAAAATCTCTATCGTCGCGATCTATCTTCACACGGCGCGCTTCACATGATTTTCCCGTTTTTGCAGCCTGGAACAACGCAGTGCGAAGTTCGATTCTGAGCTGCGGGTGGACCACTCTCAAGAGACTACGACTCGGCTCACCACTGGCGAATTGCAAAAAATGTCCCGCGTGGCCTGACAAGTGAAGGATGTTGTAATCCTCATCGATAATTACACTGGATGGCGCGTACTGCTCCAGGAGTTTCTGATGAAGCTGACCTAAAGAAAGCCGTGGCGGTTTTCGCGTGAATTCCGTTTGCGACGCTGAAGCGTGATGTACCGGTAGGTCGAGTGGCAACATCGGTACGGGCGCTGCTCTGCGTGGAACGTCTTCGGCGCGGTAAATACGTTGCTTCTTGTCCACAGCCGCAAACAGTTTTATCTCGCTGCCTACCGATTCAGAATTACCGATGAACAGAAACCCATTAGTACGCAACACGAAGTGAAATAACTCAAAGATATGTTGCTGGGCTTCCCGGTTGAGATAAATCAGCAGGTTTCTACAGGTGATAGCGTCGAGTCGTGAGAAGGGCGGGTCTTTTATAAGATTGTGGACGGCGAAGAGTACGCACTCGCGCACCTCTTTCTTGATCCGATAGCCGCCATTCTCTTTGGTAAAGAAGCGACGCAAGCGCGTCTGCGACACATCCGCCTCAATGGTTTCCGTATAAGCGCCCTCACGCGCGGTTCGGATTGCGGCTTCGTCTATGTCAGTGGCGAAGATTTGAATCGAGGGCGGAGACGGAAGCCGCTCGGCATATTCCAACAGCGTGATCGCGACCGAATATGCTTCCTCGCCAGTTGCGCAACCCGCCACCCACACGCGCACCTGGTCGGTGGTCGTCTTCGCGCGAAAGATTTCGTCCATCACCTCGCGCTCCAACGCATCGAATGCGTTTCGGTCGCGAAAGAAGTTTGTCACGCTGATAAGCAAGTCTTTCAATAACGCTTGTGCTTCGCGCGGATGGGCTTGCATAAAGTCTCGGTAAGCCGTGAGCTGATGCAACTGGTTGACCTGCAAACGTCGCGCGATGCGACGCAGTACTGTTACGCGCTTGTAGTGCGAGAAGTCGTGTCCCGTGTGGGATTGCAGCAAAGTGAGAATATCTCGCAACGCTGCTTCGTCCTCGTCTTTCTGGCTGACAACGGACGGCGGCTCCGTTTCAGGGGGCAACATGATGCGGCTCGCGTTGCGCCGGATTTCCATGAGCTTGCCCGGTATCTCTGCGACGGGGAGCACGAAGTCAACGAGGCTGCTGTCAATCGCGTGGCGCGGCATCGAATCGTGTTCGGCTTCTTTCGGATCTTGTGCGAATGCCAGTCCGTTATGCTCCTTGATACGCTTCAGTCCGTTAGTGCCATCCGAACCCATCCCCGAGAGGACAATGCCGACCGCATTCTCCTTATGAGTCTCACCGAGCGTTCGAAAGAAGCGATCGATGGCGACTTGCTTTCCTCCACTCAGACGTCCCGGGTCTTTAACGATGATTTGCCCGTCGCTCATCTCGAGGTTTTTTGTCGGTGGGATTACATAAACATGATTCGGTTCGACCTTAATGGCTTGGGTGACTTGCGTGACCGGCATCTCGGTAGTGGCTTGCAGAAGCGTGGCGGCATGACTTTCATGCTTAGGAGATAAGTGCATGATGACGACGAACGCCATCCCGCTATTGGCCGGCATGTGAGTAAAAAAATCTTTCAATGGCTGCAAGCCGCCTGCCGATGCGCCCAGGCCGATCACGGGAAAAGGCGTAGTTGTGTGAGAGATCGGCCGAACCTTCATGTCTGAGTTTTGTTTGACGCTCTCAGCCATAGATCTCCGATAAGGTCCACACCCGCAGAGTTTGTTGTGATGGGGGTCGGCTGACCCGGTTAGCTACACTGTGCTCGGCCCGCAAGGTTTGCAACCACAAGTACAAATTCGGCAGGCTCCACTGGCTTCGCGAGATGTACTTGATAGCCACCTGCTAAGGCACGCACTCGATCTTCGGCTTTAGCATACGCCGTTAGCGCGACGGCTGGAACCCTGGCGGCGTTATCGGCCGATTCCGTCTTCCTGACCTGCTTGATCAATTCGTACCCATCCTGTTCGGGCATCCCGAGGTCACTGACCAGCACATCCGGTTTTCGTTGCTCAATTTCCTTGATAGCTTCCGCAGCAGAGGATGCTGTGATCACGTCAGCCTGGCACTCGGATAGTACCGCCTTCAACATCTGACGAGTATCAAAGTCGTCGTCAACGACGAGCACGCGCACACCGTCAAGCCGGGGTGGACATTCGATGCTTAGCCCATCCGTGGTTCTTGCTCCTGCCAGTGTTGAGTGGCTTAGAGCGGACTTGCTGCCGGGCACAAGATTGATGCTGAGAACAGGCAGTCGCATTTCAAAGGTTGCGCCACGTCCTGGCCCATCGCTATGCGCTTTAACTGTGCCGCCGTGCAACTCAACCAGTTGGCGAACAATAGCCAGGCCGAGGCCAAGGCCGCTATGCGATCTGGTTGATTTGCCGTCGCCCTGACTAAACCGATCAAAAACATAGGGCAAAAACTCACTGCTTATCCCTTCACCTGAATCGCCAACGGAAACCTGAACCTCAGAATTTACACGCTGTAGCGCGACTTCAATGCGGCCATTCTTTGGTGTGAACTTAACAGCGTTAGAAAGCAAATTCCACACTACCTGCTGAAGACGGTTTGCATCGCCGAGCACTGGCTCGGCCTCGGCATCGAAGCTCGTCTCGATTGCGATGTTTTTCGCGTCGGCGGCCGGACGAACAGTGTTTACGGCGTCGCTGACGACGTGAGCGATTTCAAGCGGGCGTCGATCGAGAGTTAGTTTGCCCGTAATGATACGGGAGACGTCGAGAAGATCGTCAATCAGTTTGGTTTGGAGAGTGGCGTTCCGCTCAATCGATTCCAAAGCGCGTGCACTATTCTCGGCATCCAGCTTTCCGGTACGCAGCAAGCGCGACCAGCCAACCACTGCGGTCAGTGGCGTACGCAATTCATGGGAAGCCGTGGCGAGAAACTCATCTTTAAGCCGGTTTGCTTGTTCAGCTTCCTTTTGCGCTGCTTGAGCAGCGGCGAGCAGCCGCTCGCGCTCTAGTTCCATTCGCTTGCGTTCAGAAATGTCTCGAAATATCAGCACGGTACCTACAACTTCGCCCTGTTCGTTCCTAATCGGTGCGGCGCTGTCGTCAATGGGACGTTCGGTTCCGTCTTTCGCAATGAGAATAGTGTGATTTGCCAGTCCTACAGTGGCGCCGGCACTCAATGTTTGCAGCGCCGGATCCTCGACGGGTTGGCGGCTCTCTTCGTTAAGGATTTGAAAGATATCGGGTAGTGGGTGTCCCATCGCCTCGTCTGGGGTCCAGCCGGTGAGGGATTCGGCTACCCGGTTCATAAAGGTCACACGACCTTCGACGTCGGTAGTGATAACTGCATCACCTATACTCGAGAGTGTGACCCGTAACCAGTCAGACTGTTTACGCAAAGCTTCGTCGGCTCGCCGTCGGGCGTGGTAAATACTCTGGGCATTCTGCTGAACAACCGAACGAAGTAGTTGTTCCTCATCGTCTTTTGTAGACATCGACGATCTCAGAGCAATTCAGAGGCCATGACAGTTCCTGCCACGCGCGCCCCGATTTTTGCGAACGCCGTATCGCGAGTCCTGGAAGTGTCGTCGCTGAAGGGAGAGAAGCCGCAATCGTCTGTTGTACCCAGTTGCGCTACGGGAATGTACTCGGCTGCCTCAAGCACGCGCTCGCAAACTTCTGCGGGCGTTTCAATCCTTGGATCCATCGGTGCGACGACTCCGACGAATACGCGATGGTCGGGCTTCATGTGGGCACGAATGGTCTTCAAGACCTCGAGACGATTCTTTTCGCCGGCCAGTGCGATGTAGAAATTCCCGGCCATTAACTGGAACAGGTGAGGTAAGAGTTCTGCATAGTCCACTTCTGCACTATGCGTCGAATCGCGATCGCCTCCCGGACAAGTGTGCACGCCAATTCGCATTCGCTCTTCTGCGTTAAAGCGCGATAGGGCCAGGTTGTTAAGGTCAATAAAGCTTTGGAGCAAGTTTCCGGAAGGATCGATCTTGATTGCCAGGCGTCCCTCGGTGAAGTCGATCTGCACCTTGTGCGCGCCCTTCAGCAGACAGGCGCGAACCTCGGCTTCGTGCTCGCGCAGTAAGTCGTCGATGAATTGCTCTCGTGTATAACCGGGGATCTCTTCCGGCGGGTACATAAGACTAAGAGCCGAAGGCGAAATGACTGCTTGTTTAACCGGAACGTGGGCGTAGCTTAGGGCGAGATCAAGGTAACTGTCAGCAGTTCGCTTGTAGCGAAAGGGCCCAGCGGTTAACCGAAGCATGCGCCGCATATGACCCGCGCTGAAAGGAATTTTGAAACCGTCAGGGGCTGTGTTCTCCAGGCCATGCACACAGTAAGTCCAGAAGTTGTGATACTTCCTCTGCTCGCCATCTGTCACCACCGGCGATCCGGTGGCCTCAAACCGCTCGATGGTGTCGCGAATAGCTGCCTCGTAGAGCGGAGTCAATGCCGGGTCCGTTCCATCTCGATCTCCGATTGCTTCGAGTAATGAAAGCGGTCGAGGAATACTTCCGATTGGTTCAGTTGGAATTTTCATGGGACAATCCGATGCTGATTCTTAGAATTTGGTCCGATATTCCAACGTCTGGAAACTGAATAATTCGCTGCGTTTTTTAAGAGAGACGACGATGAGGGGTCGGCACTGCATTGGTTCTCACAACACGTCATAATTCTGATTGCCAAGCCTGACGGCAACACTTAAACAAACTGTCGAAGGCGATGAGAGATTCGCCTCGACCGTTTCTAGAAGTCCGACTACCTCAAATGTTGATTAGTTGCCGGCATAGCCATCCTCATAGCCGTGTTCGTATGCCTCACGGAAGTAGCGGCGGTACACCTCGCGGTCTCCGAGACTGGAGCTGTAATCCTTTGTGGCCTGCTGGTAGGTATTCTGGCGCTGGTAGCCATTGCCGTTGCGCGAACTACGATCTTTGCGACCTTGTTTGACGCCCTCGTTAAAACCAGCATTCAGAGCGGTTTGACGCAACTGGAATGAGCCCCCGTAGTTGCCGTAACCATCATCATTGCGGCCGCGGCGATCGTTTCTGTTGTCGTTGCGGTCACGGTCTCTGTTCCGATCACCACGATTTCTATTGTCTCGACCATAACTCTCGCCGTTATATCCGTCTTCGAATGCTTCGCGGAAGTAGCGACGGTAAAGTTCACGATCGCCGAGACGAGGACTGTAATCTTTCGTAGCTCTCTGATAGCTGCTCAGATTGCGGAGGTCTGTGCGACTGCCGCGATCTTTGCGGCCTTCTCTGACGCCTTCGTCATAGCCGGCGGTCAAAGCGGTACGACGGAGTTCCGCAGAGCCGCCATAGTTACCGTAACGATCCCAGTCGCGACCACGTCGATCTTGATCTCTGTTGTTGCGGTCACGGTCTTGACTGTAACGATCGTCTGGAGTCTGTGCGTGAGCATTCAGGCTCAAGGCGATCGCGGTTCCAAACAGTACTGAGAACACCAGGAAGGCGGTCCCGATTCTGTTTTGCAATTGATCTGTTTTCATAAGTCTCCCTTTTCAAAATTGCTCCCCAGGTAACAGCAGCGCACTCAAGTGCAACAATCTGAAGCCGTAACTGCCTGATATGCTTATCGCAGTAGATTCCCGGGGGGATTACGATTAAACCGTATTTGGGAAGACTTGTATGTGCAGTAGCACACATATCACCCAAAAGAGACGGATATATCTGTGTGTGTTTATGAAGTTACGACAGTATGAAGTAGGTTTCTTCCTTTTATTATCAGGTTCATTTGAGCCACTCGCTCCCGAACCTCAAGTTGCGGAAGAACTCGCCAAAGGCACCAAAGAGAAAAGCCAAACCCAGAGCGACGAGGAATACTGCGAACGCCAGGACGAGAATCGACGAGATGCCGCGCCCTCTATAAGTTCTAACCGTAGTCCATGCTGCACCACCTAGCAGGATTACGCCTATTGCTATTTCTATTATTCGCATAGCTCTTACTCATTATACCGATGAAGGCGGGAGGGGCCTTCTCGCAATATTACGCACACTTTGCGGATTTGCCCCCTTCATCCTCCCAAGTCTCAACTGCTTCGTGGTTACTTTGAAAAGAGGCAGGCAAGGTATTTCCGTTATGCTCGATGCGTTCGTGTTCGTCAGGACTAATCAGCAAGGCAAGATCTCGGCGTCCCACGGTGCTGCCACTGTTCAAACTGGCAAACGGATCGTCTACCATGCAAAAGTCCACCGCATCTTCGCCGGCTAAGGGTGCGATTTTTTTGAGAAAGAGAGCATCAACCACTACCGGCTTGAAAAGCAGTAATCCAAAGTTATGCAAGCGGGCCATCATCGCGTCATGAATGCTGTGGAATAGCGGCACGCGCAGACCTCCATGATGGTCAAGTGCAAACCAATCGCCGTTCGCTCGTTGCATAGCAAAGATATCGCTCATAAAAGATCTTTCATTATTTCGAAGCCAATACCGGCACCAAAGAGAACGTTACACTAAGCCAGACCTATCGTCTGTGCGACATCTCGCATATGCGTTAGAACTAGCGATTGACGACGGTTCGCCATATGTAGAGGTATTCAACCGGCGGGAGTATGAGGGATCACAACGATCGGGAACTAAGCACAGGGGCTCTCCCGGTTTGTTGACCAAGGTGAAGGTTGGGGTGAAATCACGTTTTGAGCAGCTTGTGTGCTCGGTGAGCGTCAACACAGTTAACGACTAAACGAACGCCGTTAGTTCGTTGCATGTGAGGCTCCATACCGCCAGCATCATCTTTGAATACGAACGCCTGTATTCCTGCTTCTTGAAGCACCTGCTGCGCCATGCCAGCCTCAATTTCGTTGTTGAAAGTCTTGAGCACAACCACTTCGTCTGACATTGGTTTGTCCTCGATAGCGATGTTGGACCAGGGCCGCCCTAGACTGAACGACGCCCAATGACCACGTTGTATATCAACACGATCACAGCTACTACCAACAGGATGTGAATGAGACTCCCACCCACGTGACTGACGAGACCCAGTAACCACAAGACCAGTAATACTACCAATATTGTCCACAACATTTTCTTTCTCCTTTTAGATCACCGCATTCCAAATAAGATTTAATCAGCGCACTGCGAGCGGGAATCCAATCTAAAAGTTCCGGTCAGGCGATTGGCGCCTTTGTATCCGGTTTGTGAAGATGGAGTGTTTATCCAACTCGGCGAGATGTTATACGCGTTGGCCAGGAGGTTTAGATTCGTGCGCAATGTTGACCAATCGCTCCTGGCGCGCTCTGTAAGCGGATTGTTCCGCATGAAATTTTCCAGTGGTTGGGCCTGATCGAGCAGACGCTGGACGTCGTCCGAAACCAACTGCCTGGCATCGAAGCGAATGCGGACTTGATCAGTCGCCTTTTTGAAATAGCGAAGAGCATCATTCATGTTGCCTTCGCTTCTGGTCCGATCGTAAGGTCGTTGGAAAAAAGCATCGGTAAGATCTACACGAAACTTATCGCCGCCATCCTCGATCTGCTGAATTAGCTGAGTGAGTTCACTCTCGGACAGTCGGAACGATTGATTTGAGTCAACCTTCATCGGAGTTAGTTGGTTCCACTGCCAACTGACGCCATAGGCACTCGCCAGCGTGTTCAGATCCGTTCGCACTGATGTCCAGTCATTCGCCACCCTATGGCTTAAGGTATTTTGGCTTATGAAGCTGTTGATGGGCGACGCCTTTTGCATGATGCTCTCAACGTCAGCCCTAACCGCAAGCCTCCGAGTGAACTGATCCCTGAACTGCTTAATAGCGAGATCAAAGTCAGCCTGGAAAGTGCTGATGTCATTTTGAGGCTGCGTCTGGTCGATGCTCCGCTGGACCAATGCCACATTGAGACTGTTGCGGAACCTGCTCGAGCTTCGTTCAATTCGTTGCAACATGTTGCCGACCTGACGCGTGTTATTACGGTTAGGCTGCGGCTGGGCCTGTACGTCCAGGCCGATGATGACGGGAAACAGTAACATGATAAAAACATAAGCGATGCTTTTAGTAATCGTCATTTTTTCTTTCGGCTTTCGGTAGCCTTTCCATATTTCTAAGCACACGCCGCAATTCAGGAATTGCACCCGAGGAATCATTTGGCTGCTTTGTCTTCACTCAAGCAGCTTTGGGAATGCTGCGCCAGCAGTCGCGCGAGAAGGCCTCTCAACTGATTGAAGTTATCAGGGCGAGTGACATGTACGTTTTCGCCGATCGCTATTTCATCGCCCTGAGCAATCTCGTCGATGCAGAAGACTACAACCGGCACATCCTCTCCTATCGCGGCGCTTTCTCGAATACGGCGGGCGGAAAGAACCACCTCGCGTGGTAACCCGGCCAGACTCACGAGAATGAGGTCGGGCCGCTGTTGTCGGGCGCTCTCTATCCCGTCATGTTCATCTCTAGCTAAGGCCACACGATAGCCATCCACCATCAGCAGCCTTTCAATGCCCTCGCGGGTCTCCTGCACATCCTCCACTACCAAAATGATGGGGTTTATGTCGTTCTTCTTGTCCATTCAAACCTCAGGTCGTTATCTCTTTGCTCGGCCCAGCTCCATCAGTCAGGAACCGTTGAGCCACACTGGCTAATTTGACCGCCCTTGCCAGTCCCAGAAACTGCATGACGCGAATACCCCACCAGTTCATGTCGATCTCATACCAGGCCAGTCCATGCCGTGCCGCGGTTGGGTGTGCATGATGATTGTTGTGCCAGCCTTCGCCAAAGGTCACTAGCGCGACCCACCAGTTGTTCCTGGAGTCATCGCTGGTTGAGAACCGACGCCCGCCCCACATGTGCGTCGCCGAGTTGACCAGCCAGGTCGCATGCAAGTTAAACGTGACGCGAAAGAAAACCGCCCACATCACATACGACCAGCCGCCGAAAGCCAGCAACGTCAAACTAAGCAAAACAAGCGGCAACCAATAAACGTGGTTCAGCGATACATGAAACCTATCTTTCATAAGATCAGGGGCATAGTGCTCCATCACCGGCTTGTCATACTGCTGCGCCGTACCACTGAGCATCCATCCGATGTGTGCCCACCAGCCGCCATCGCGCGGAGTGTGAGGATCACCCGGCGCATCTGCGTGCGCGTGGTGGATGCGATGCGTGACAACCCAGTTGATTGGCCCACCTTCGAGCGCGAGTGTGCCGCAGAGTGTCAGAAAGTACTCCACTATTCTTGGTGTCTTATAGCCGCGATGAGTTAAGAGTCTGTGAAAACCCATGCCGACGCCAAGGCTGGCAGAAATCCACCAGAGCACTATCGCGGCCACCAGCGCCTGCCAACTGAATACAAAGAGCGCGGCCACTGCTCCAATATGCAAGAGTGCCATAAAAATTGCGGTGTGCCAGTTGATGCCTGTCGGCCGTCTTTTATTCATCAGTTCGTTGCGCATTTCGAATTCTCTAATCATCGGTTTTCTTAATGGATCAATGGGGATCGTAGAGTAGGTATACAACTCGAAAGACCAGCCGTCTGTGCGCCATCACACTTATGTAGACCGGATATGATATGTTTCGCTTATGTGCTATTTTGTCATCACGATAAATAATGTATAAATGCAATATATCCTGTATTTGACATATACTCATCGTTAGCATAAGGTGACATACGAATCGAGTTCGCTTACTCCCTTCTCAGCTCCTCTGGAATTTTCCAGATCACCTGAAGTCAACAGCTCAATACAGAGGAGAAAGAAATGTTTGGACGACAGGTTACTTTGAAGTTAAAGGCGAATTCAGCGACAGAACTCAACCGCATCTCTGCGGACCAGATCCTCCCGATCCTGCGCAAGCAGAAAGGATTCCGCGATGAAACCACCTTTATCGCACCCGAACGCTCAGAAGCGGTCGTCAACAGCTTCTGGGACACGAAAGCAGATGCGGAGGCCTACGGCCACACAGCGTACGCTGAGGTGTTGAAGACCCTTTCGAATGTGATCGACGGCACGCCGACTGTGAAGAACTTCGAGTTCGCCAGTTCGACGTTACAGCAGGTAGCTGCTTCGAAGTTGGTGTAAAGCAGATAGACGTTTCCCCCCGCGGAGGGGGCGGGCAATGTCCGCCCCTGACCGCAAATGCCTGGTTACCATCCAAAGCCTTGAATGAAACGCAAATGATTAATCTTTATCTCAATGAGCGCAGGGTCGAAGACGTAACGATTCTTGATCTGAAGGGTCGGGAGCGAATTCGCGGTGCCACTATAGCGTTGCACGAATCGATTCGTTGCCTTGCTCGAGAAGGCAAGGTTCAGGTTCTTTTGGACCTCGCCTGGGTCAAGCACATTGATTCGGGCGGGTTGGGCGAGCTTGTTTCAAGCCACGTAACTCTTGACGAAAAAGGTGGCGCGCTCAAGCTAATGCACATGACCGAGAGTGTGCATAAACTGATGACAATCACAAAACTTTTAACGGTTTTCGATGTTTATGACGACGAGCCGGAAGCCCTTGCCAGCTTTGTAGGCGAAACCTTAAGGATTGTTGAGCGTCAGCCTTTCTTTATCTAGTCGAAATCTAGTCGAAATATGCTGAACGCCGAGAGGCGCGGCAGAACCTAAGGGGCGTTTTGGGCGACGTGGTCTTCCCGTCGAAGCAGGCCGGCAAGATCGACGGCTTCCTGGATCGTCATCAGATCGTTATCGTCTCCGCCACGAAATTTAACTCCGCTCGCTCGCAGTTCCCAGTCGTCATGCCCTTCGTATTTCCGCTGGTTAAATATCTCTACTGCCTCATACCCGCTAACCGTGGTGAACGAGAGCAGAAGCAGTTGAGTTTTATTTCGCTCGCGCGTGGTTCTTTCTATCGCTGCACGAATCGTTTTCCGATCCGGGACTTCTTCGGTCAGGGAAGGGGATGCGGACGGTTGACTTACAGCAGGCGTTCCCTGCAACTCAAAAAGGCGGCCTCGGTACTCGGTGAGTAGCGCCAGATACTGTTTGCATTGCTCGACGATGTTTTCGCTCGTAGCTCTATTCAATGCATGCTCTGACGCTTGTAACCTTTGCTCCAATTGCGGGTACAACATGAATAGTCCTGACTAGTTCTAATATCGAAGTTCATTCAATCCGACGCTCAATACCTCTCCTGCCATGCTTTGAGCCGCTTCCCTTGCGAGGGGTTTGAAGGGTATTAGACCTCTCCTCAATTCCTCAAGCGCGATGCTCGTATTTCTTCGTTTCAGGCGGTCGGCTACAATCCGCGGCTCCGCACCTTGTAAGAGTTGCTTGCTTCTGTGGGTTGCCAGGATGACCAACTGAAATCTGGATACGATACCCGGCCACTGTGCCCGCGTGGTGACGTTACTGCTCACTTCTACTATTCCAGTCATTTTTAATCTCGCCTCTTGCTACTCGGTAATAGACTTGTGCCGGCCACGAGGAACTAAAACGCGTCTTCGTGACTGGCTACGTCTGTAGTGGAAATAGATAATCACCGACGTGACAGCTAAACTCTCAATGACGGTGATTAGAATGACTATTTTCATGTGCCGCAATCTCCCTCACTTGTCATGAACTGTTACACCTATTTGAATTCCGTCCGATTCCCTAACGACCTTTATTTCTTACAGAATGAACCCCTTAAATTGCACTGTCTGTGCGGTATCTCGCATACGCCATATATTTCCACGAGTAATGAGGTGTGTTGACCGGCCCACAACGGTTGAGGTTGGCGCTACGGAAATATTGTTCTGTAAGAGTACGTGCGCGTTGAAGTAAATTCGTCAACGTGTTCGAAAAGGAGTAGTAGGTTGATAGTTAAGAGCTTCGCGGGTTAGCTAACTGGTATGAATTAGTAACGAAACACCACCCCTTCACGGCGCAAGCAAACAAGTCAATGTCCCTTCCTGGTTGTGATGTTGTCGCGACACAATCGACGCCAACGGCACTATGGATCCAAAGTTGCGAGCCTATCAACGTTGAAAATTTGACCAAGGGAGCATTACATGAACGCTTTTACTTTACTCAAGGCCGATCACGAAAAAGTGGCGGGCATCTTAGAGAAGATCGATGAAACGACGGAACGCGCAACAAAGGGTAGGGAAGAACTCTTCGCACAGTTGAAGAGTGAACTGGACGTTCACGCGCGAATCGAAGAAGAGATTTTTTATCCAGTTCTCGAAGAATACGAAGAGACGCGTGCCATATCACTCGAAGCATATGAGGAACACGCACTCGTTAAGCAATTATTAGAAGAGCTGGCATCCGCACCCAAGGATGATGAACAGTGGACAGCGAAGTTTACGGTACTTAAGGAAAACATTGAGCACCATGTGGAAGAAGAAGAGGGCGAGATGTTTCAAAAGGCCCGCAAGGTTCTCAGTGAAGACGAAATCGAAGACCTGGGAACGCGCTTGGAGGAGGCTAAGAAAGGTCCGCTGTCGGCAACGGCTGGATAAGTCTTGCGACGTTATCGCATTGGATGACGCCGTTGCGACTAGGTATGAACCAAACCTCAAAGCGATAACGTTAGCAGCGTGTAACAAGCCGTTAGCCTGCGGTATCAACAATCAAGCGCGGAATCAAGACGCTCCAGAGTCAATAACTGATAAGCGTTTATCGGAACGCTGTGCTGTGAATGCCTGGCCCACAATCATCCTCATGAATTTTCTTTGAAACGCATTCTGAAAACATGTCTGTCAGACGAAGAAAAGAGGGCGGATGTCCACCCTCTCTCTGATAGAAATACGTCTGCTTTACTTACGCTGTTTTCGCCGCGGCGAGCTTGTGAAGCGTTGAAGTGGCAAGCTCAGCTACCCCAACTCTGGGCGTTCCCTCCACCAGATTCGTGAGCGTCTTCAATACCTCAGGATATCCTGAGACGTTGTAGGCTTCCGCTTCCTCTTTAGTGTCCCAGAAGCTGATTGCTATAGCTTCCGAGCGGTCTGGGGCGACGAAAGTCATCTCATCGCGGAATCCCTTTTGTTTACGCAGGAGTGGCAAAATCTTGCTCTCAACAACGTTGGTAAACTCGGTGGTGGCGTTCGGCTTCAGTTCCATTATGACATGGCGTGTAAACATGGTTAGCTCCTTAGGTTGTTTGGCTATGGACTTCAGGTGATCTGGGTGATTCCAGAGGAGCTGAGAAGAGAGTAAGCTTGAACTCGGTTCGCCCCGCACCTTATCACGCAACTACGTGTTTACCTAATCAGGTTTATTCAAAGTGTCCATGAAATCGAATTGCTCAGGAATAGTCCTTCGGCCCGTGTTGGATTTCAAGTAGGAATAGCGATACAGACGAAGAGGGGATCACTTGAACGATTTATAGACAATGTTTTGGGAACGGCTATTCGAGCGATGATCCACGATTCAAGAGACGTGCGAATTCGTTGCTCAACTCCGGTACATGACTGCGAGCGTCGCGCAACTTAGAAAAGGTAAGAATAGATACCTCTGCTGCCGTTGGTTGTCTGAAGCTCCCTTCGGCCGCCTGGACCTCCACGAGGCTTAGCTGCGGCTGCTGGTCCTTTTCAGCATTTAATGTATTAGTAATTTCCACTTTTGACTCTCTCGCCTGCTTTCCTCTCCTTTTTCAGACGGTTCAAACGTACAGCAATTGCGCGAGCAGGGTCTGTGCTCTAACACACATAGACCTGGACCCATACGAAGAACCCACTTCATAATGTCGTGACTTAATAACAACAACCATCCGCATCGCGCGCCAAAGCGAATATAGTGCGTATGTGCTATATCCTCTATTTGACATATAGCACCACAAAGCGTAAGGTTGGATCGAACCGAGACCAGCTAACTCCATTCTCAGCTCTTCTGGACCCGCCAGATTCGTCTGAAACTTACAGCTCAACTACCAAAAGTTAAGGGCGTTTGTTAACGCAAGCGATAATGGCGTACCAATTCGCAGCCTTGCAGCCTCAACTCCTGGTAGAAACAAAAGGAGATTGAAAGAAGTTATGACGACGAATATCCAACCACTGCACGACCGCGTAATCGTGAAACGCATTGATGAAGGTGAACAGGTGCGCGGCGGCATCATCATTCCTGACTCAGCGAAAGAGAAATCGCAAGAAGGTGAGGTCATAGCCGCCGGGCTCGGTAAATATCGCGAAGACGGATCGCGCCAGCCCCTCGATGTTAATGCAGGCGACCGCGTGTTGTTCGGCAAGTTCGGTGGCTCAGAGATCAAGGTCAACGGCGAAGAGTACTTGATTATGCGCGAGGACGAGATTCTGGGAATCATCATCCGCGCTGGTGCAACCGCCGGCGGCAAAAAGGGCAAATAGGCCTGGCATAAGGCAAACTGAGAGTTTGCGTGACAGCTTTAAATAGGAGAAGAGACAAAGATTATGGCAAAGCAAATAGTTCATGGCGAAAAATCACGAGCTGCAATTCTGCGCGGCGTGAATCAGCTCGCCGACGCAGTGAAAATCACCCTCGGACCAAAGGGGCGCAACGTAGTTCTCGATAAGAAATACGGCAGCCCAACCATCACGAAAGATGGCGTGACAGTGGCGAAAGAAATCGAGCTGAAAGATGCAAGCGAGAATATGGGCGCGCAGATGGTGCGCGAGGTAGCGTCGAAGACCAGCGATGTTGCGGGCGACGGTACCACCACCGCAACCGTGCTCGCGCAGGCCATTTTTCGCGAAGGCGTGAAAACCGTGGCCGCGGGGGCGAACCCGATGGCTCTGAAACGCGGCATCGATAAAGCGGTCGAGCGCGCAATTCGAGAGATCGAGAAAATGTCGAAACCGGTCACTGGAGAGATGATCGCGCAGGTCGGCGCGATTTCGGCAAATGGTGACCACAGTATCGGCGAATTAATCGCCGAAGCGATGGACAAGGTTGGTAAGGATGGAGTCATCACCGTCGAAGAATCGAAAACAATGGAGACGGCTTTGGAAGTTGTCGAAGGGATGCAGTTTGATCGCGGCTACCTTTCGCCCTACTTCGTCACTGATGCGGAAACGATGAAAGCCGTGCTCGAGAGTCCAGTCATTCTGCTCAGCGAAAAAAAGATTTCTGCGATGAGAGACATGCTTCCCATTCTTGAGCAGGTTGCCAAGTTGGGCAAACCAATCTTGATTATCGCCGAGGATGTAGAAGGCGAGGCCCTGGCAACTCTCGTGGTCAACAGACTACGTGGCACGATCAACGTCGCAGCGGTCAAGGCGCCGGGCTTCGGTGATCGTCGTAAGGCGATGCTTGAAGACATTGCGATCCTTACGGGTGGCAAGGTCATCAGCGAAGACCTCGGGATCAAACTCGAGAACGTCAAGCTTGAAGACCTGGGGACCGCAAGACGTGTGACGATCGACAAAGAGAACACTACTATCATCGATGGCGGTGGCGAGACGAAAGATCTCCAAGGTCGCGTGAAGACATTAAAAACTCAAATCGAAGACTCTACCTCAGACTATGACCGCGAAAAACTGCAAGAGCGACTGGCGAAACTCGTTGGCGGCGTCGCGGTAATTCGCGTCGGCGCAGCGACGGAAACCGAGCTTAACGAGAAGAAAGCGCGGGTCGAAGATGCGATGCACGCAACGCGCGCGGCAGTAGAAGAAGGCATCGTGCCGGGCGGCGGCGTCGTATTCATTCGCGCTGCGAAAGTGCTCGATAAATTCAAACTCTTCGAGGGTAGTAACGAGGACGAACCCACCGGCGATGCAGACGAACAAATTGGCGTCAACATCGTCAAGCGGGCACTGGAAGAGCCGCTGCGTCAGATTGTTTCAAACGCCGGCAAAGAAGGTGCGGTCATTGTCGAGAAAGTTCGTGCAGAGAAGAACCCAAACATCGGCTATAACGCGGTGACCGAAAAGTTTGAAGATCTTGTGGCTGCGGGTGTGATTGATCCCGCCAAGGTCACACGTTGCGCGCTGCAAAATGCCGCGTCAATCGCAGGGCTGATGCTCACGACTGAAGCGCTTATTTCTGAGCTACATGAAGATGACAAGCCACGGGCAACGCCCGGCGGAATGGACATGTAATTCGGTGGCAAATTGGGGAGCCAACCTATTCAGCATGGGGCTCCTGTTAACTCGCCGAAGGAGAGAAGTCTTCTGGAGTGAGAAACACTATAGGGAAAAGGTAAGAAACTTATGTCTATGAAACTTTATGTCGGTAATCTCTCGTTTGACACGTCGAGCAATGAACTACAAACATTATTCGCACAAACGGGCACAGTCGAAAGCGTATCGTTGATTGAAGATCGTGAAACAGGTCGCTCGCGTGGCTTTGGCTTCGTCGAGATGTCAACGAAGGAAGAAGGCGCCGCGGCGATTGAGAAATTCAACGGCCAGGAACTAGGCGGACGGGCGTTGAAAGTCAACGAAGCCAAGCAGCGTGAGAAGCGCGTCGGCTTTTAGTTAAGAGCACCATCGCGAGGAGTGAAGGGATCTCGGGTTTTCAAAAGACCCGGGATCTTTTTTCATTACGAAATGCTTTGCCTCAAAAGTCGAAACCGAGCGCCAACGGCGCGGAACATGAAAGCCAGGGGGCAAGCGCGAAGCGAAGCGGAGCGCGTCGCCCCTGGATAACAGAATTAAATGCTCTGTAGCCCTGAAAGGGCGTAATACCCATGATATTTCGGCCTTTCAGGCCTTATCTCCTCGGGCTTATTGCAA
>Ga0065712_10067782_pt1 | contig 36753 bp, 27 predicted proteins | sample MisRhiReplicate1_FD_59099 | JGI IMG/M metagenome (GOLD analysis project Ga0065712, IMG submission 59099) | Miscanthus rhizosphere microbial communities from Kellogg Biological Station, MSU, sample Rhizosphere Soil Replicate 1: eDNA_1 v3... | ecosystem: Host-associated > Plants > Roots >...
CGGCGCCTCCATTGCGTCGAAGACGCTGCTCGGATTGATCCAGGCGATTCCCGCCGAGCAGACGGCCATCGTCGCACCCGAACAGCACATTCGACTCACGTACGGCGGTCTGCGCAAGCAGGTTCAGGCCGTCGCGGAAGCGCTGGCCGCGTCGGGCGTCAATCGCGGCGATCGCATCGGCATCGCGCTGCCCAACGGTCTGCCGAACGTCGTGACATTCCTGGCTGCGTCGCTGGCAGGGACCGCGGCACCGCTCAACCCCTCGTACAAAGAAGACGAGTTCCGCTTCTATCTCGAGGACACCAACGCGAAAGTGCTGCTGCTTCCGCCCGACGGTCTCGACGATGCGCGCGCCGCTGCTGCCGCGTTGAATGTCCCCATCCTGACGGTGGAGATGGATGGTGCGGGCAACGTCGGCCTCCGCGGCGTGACCGGACGGAAGCCGGTGGCTGCGCCGGATTCAGATGACATCGCGCTGATCCTGCACACGAGCGGCAGTACCGGTCGCCCGAAGCGAGTGCCGTTGAGCCACGCGAATCTGTCGATCTCGGCGGGCAACGTCGCGCGCAGCTACACGCTGTCGTCGAGTGATGTGTCGCTCTGCGTGATGCCGCTCTTCCACGTCCATGGTCTCGTCGCATCCACACTCGCGACGCTGTCGACCGGTGGCACGGTGGTGGTGCCGACGAAATTCAGCCCGCTGTCGTTCTGGCAGACCGCGAAGGAACATGGCGCCACGTGGTACTCAGCGGTGCCCACGATTCACCAGTTGCTGCTCGCTCGCGTGAAGAAGGATGCGCCGCGCCCGGCCGGTGCCGAGAATCTTCGTTTCATCCGATCCTGCAGCGCGTCATTGCCGCCGCAGGTCATGCACGATCTCGAGGCCGCCTTCGGCGCTCCAGTGCTCGAGGCGTACGGGATGACCGAAGCCGCACACCAGATGGCGTCGAATCCACTCCCGCCGTCGCAACGCCTTCCGGGTTCGGTCGGACGCGGAACGGACGTACAGATCAGCATCATGGATGGTGAGGGCAAGCATCTTCCCGTCGGCGAACGCGGCGAAGTCGTCATCAAAGGTCCCAACGTCGTTCGCGGCTATGAGAACAATCCCGAAGCGAACGCCTCGTCATTCGTCGACGGCTGGTTCCGAACCGGCGATCAGGGCGTCCTCGACGAGAACGGCTATCTCACGCTGACTGGACGCCTGAAGGAAATGATCAATCGCGGTGGCGAGAAGATCTCTCCACGCGAGATCGACGAGGTGCTGCTCGCGCATCCGAAGGTGGCCGAGGCGGTGGCATTCGGCGTACCGCACACGGCATGGGGTGAAGAAGTCGCCGCGGCGGTCACGCTGAATGGCGAAGCGACCGAAGCGGAACTGCTCGCCTACTGCAAGGAGCGGCTCGCCGACTTCAAGCGGCCGAAGCAGATCCACATCACGACCGCCATCCCGCGCACCGCGACCGGCAAGATCCAGCGGCGCGTCGTCGCAGCGGCATTCGCGCCCACGGCGTAGACGCGTGAGGATTGTTATCGCGGGGGCCGGGGCCATCGGCGGCTATATCGGCGCGAAGCTCGCCAAGGTCGGTGCCGATGTCGTGCTGTTCGCACGCGGTCCGCATCTGCAGGCGATGCAGACGCGCGGACTACGGGTGACAAGCGCCGATGGCGACTTCGAAGTCCGCCCCCACGTCACCGGCGACCTCGCATCGATCGGCACGGTCGATGTCGTCTTTCTCGGCGTCAAGGCGCACGGTCTGACCGCGCTTGCGCCCGCGTTGCGTCCACTGTTCGGCCCCGACACGGTCGTCGTCAGCACACAGAACGGCGTCCCGTGGTGGTACTTCCAGAACTACGGCGGTGAGCTGGACGGTCTTCACCTCGAGCGCGTCGATCCCGGTGGCGTGATCGCCTCATCGATCGAACCGCGGCGCGTCGTCGGATCGCTCGCCTACTTCGCCACCGATATCGCCGAGCCTGGCGTGATTCATCACACCGAAGGCAATCGCATCTCCTTTGGTGAGCCCGACGGCAGCAAGTCGGAGCGCGCCAAGGCCATCGCGGAAGCGCTCATTGCCGCTGGCTTCCGTTGCCCGGTGACGGCGCGGTTCCGGCATGAGATCTGGGTCAAGTTGCTTGGCAACGTGGCGTTCAACCCGATCAGCGCGCTGACCGGCGGCACACTGGAAGAGTTGGCGCGCCATCCGGACACGTCGAAGGTCGTGCGCGAGATCATGGCCGAGACCGAGGCCGTCGCCGGCAAGCTCGGTATCGAGATGCCGATCTCCATCGATCAGCGCATGGCGGGCGCCGAAAAAGTTGGTGCACACAAGACGTCGATGCTGCAGGATCTCGAAGCCGGCAGGCCGCTGGAACTCGAGGCGGTCGTCGGCGCGGTCGTCGAGCTGGGCGAACGGCTCGGCGTACCGATGCCATCAACGCGCGCGGTATACGCGTGCGCGAAGATGCTGAATGAGAAGAGACAGCGTGTAGCGTAGAGCACGGTACGTAGTGTCCGGCTTTAGCCGGACCGTCCTCCAGGATGAGGGTGGCATGAACATCAACAACCGGTGGTTCCAGCTTGTCGCATCGCTCATCGCGATGATCATGATCGCGAACCTGCAGTACGCGTGGACGCTCTTCGTGAATCCACTGCAAGCCGGCACCGGCTGGAAGCTCTCCGACATCCAGGTGGCGTTCACGCTCTTCATCCTGTGTCAGACCTGGGTGCAGCCGCTGGACGGGTGGTTGATCGATCGACTCGGTCCGCGCGGCTTCATCACCGCGGCGGGCGTGCTCTGCGGTCTGGGCTGGGCAGGAATGGGCTACGCCACGTCGTTGCCCATGCTCTATGTCCTCTACTGCCTGGCAGGCACTGGCGCGGCGTTCGTCTATAGCGGCTCGATCGGATCAGCGCTGAAGTGGTTCAAGGAGAAGCGCGGTCTAGCCTCGGGCATCATGGCCGCCGGATTCGGCGGTGGCACCGCACTGTTCATCCCCGTCATCCAGTCGATGCTGCGTGACAGCGGCTATCAACAGACGTTTCTCGTGACCGGTATTTTCCAGGGCGTGGTCATTGCCATCGTCGCGCAGTTTCTGAGGCATCCCGCGGCAGAGGCGCCCGCTGCCGGACAGGCGTCGAGTAAAGCGACCGCGCCCGTGAAGAAGCAGTACACGACGATGGAGGTGCTGCGAACGCCGCAGTTCTACGTGATGTACATCGCCTTCATCCTGATGGCGACCGGCGGCTTGCTCGTCACCGCGAACGCGGGACCGATGGCCAAGACATGGGGATTCGCCAGCGTGCTGACGCTCGCCGCCACGCTGAGTCCATTGGCCAACGGCGCCGCGCGCGTCTTCTGGGGCTGGGCCTCGGATCGTCTCGGACGCGAGAACACCATGGTCTTCACGTTCGTGATGCAGGCGCTGTGTCTGGTATCGGTCGCGACGCTCGGCCAGCTGTCCGGCGCCTGGTTCGCGGCCACGCTCGTCGCCGTGTACTTCACGTGGGGTCAGATCTACTCGCTCTTCCCGTCCATGTCCGGCGACTACTTCGGCACGGCGCACGCCACATCCAACTACGCGGTGCTGTACACGGCGAAGGGTGTCGCCTCGATCATCGGCGGCTGGGTGGGCGCGCTCCTCTTTGAACAGTCCGGCAGCTGGGCGATGGGCTTCTACGGCAGCGCCGTCATGGCGCTGATCGCCGCCGTCCTCGCCTACGGCTTGCGCGCCTCGCAGGCGACGGCGAAAGCCAAAGCCTCGAAGATTCCCGTCCCGGCGTGATCGACATTCACACGCTGGCGTTGGAGCTGGTCGCCGCGTACGCAGAGCGGCGGCCGCTGGCCGTACCACCCTCGACTCGCGACGGTCTCGATCTGACGACGGCGTATGGCGTCGAGGGCGAACTCGTGCGAATGCGACGCGAAGCGGGCCGCACGACCACAGGCGTCAAAGTTGGCTTCGCGAACAAAGCCGTGTGGCGCGTGATGAAGCTCGACACGCTGGTCTGGGCGCACATATACGACGACACGGTGCGCTATGCGAACGCGAATGAAGCGACGCTCTCGCTGGCGCAGATGATCTCGCCGAAGATCGAGCCCGAGATCGTTTTTAAAATGAAATCGCCGCTCGCACCGGGAGTCACCGACGCGGCCACCGCACTCGAAGCCGTCGAGTGGCTGGCACTCGGGTTCGAGATCATCGACTGTCCGTACGCGGATTGGAAGTTTCAGCCGGCGGACTTCGTCGCCGCCTACGGCCTGCATGCGGCGCTGGTCGTTGGCGATCCGCTCATCGTGACGCCATCACACATCCCTGCGCTCGCCGAACAGCTTCCGACGTTCAAGGTTCGTCTCGCGAAGAACGGCGATGTTGTTGACGAGGGATTGGGTCGCAATTCGCTCCGCAGCCCGGCGCTGTGTCTCGCTGAGCTCGCGACGGCAATGTCGCGCGCAAGCGCGACGCAGGACGGCACCGAGCCACTGGCTGCGGGCGATCTCGTCAGCTCTGGTACGCTGACCGAATCCACGCTGATTCAGCGAGGCGCAATGTGGACCGCATCGGTCGAGGGCATTGATCTTCCAACGCTGACTCTCTCACTCGTCTGACGGGCCGTGCCATGCACGACGACAAACAGCACCGCTACTCCGCGCGGGTGACGTGGACAGGCAACCTTGGCCAGGGCACGAGCAGTTATCGCGCCTACTCGAGGAACCACGAGATCGCTGCTGCCGGCAAACCGGTCCTCCCGGGCTCGTCCGATCCGACGTTTCGCGGCGATCCCGCGCGCTACAACCCCGAGGAATTCCTCGTCATCTCGCTGTCCACGTGTCACATGCTCTGGTATCTGCATCTGTGCGCGGAAGCGAAGATCTCTGTTATCGAGTATGTGGACGAGGCGTCGGGTGCCATGGCGGAACGGCCAGATGGGGGCGGGCGTTTCACCGAAGTCACGCTCAGGCCGCAGGTGGTCATCGCGCCCGGTGGAGATCTCGCACGCGCCGAAGAACTCCATGAAGGCGCGCATCACCTGTGCTTCATCGCCAATTCCGTGAACTTTCCCGTGCGCTGTGAACCGCGGACTCGCGTAGCCGATGTCATTTCGCATTCGTCAAGCGACGTCGGGTGACGTTCCGGCGCTTGCACGGCTCCACGTGCAGACGTTCAACGAAACGCATCGAGGTGGCCGAACCGGTGGGCCGTCCTACGAACTGCGAGAGCGACAGTGGCGGGAATCCTTCTCCGTCTCTGAGGGCAGTTGGTTCTGTTTCGTCGTCGAGGACGACGCAGGTGAGCTGGTCGCGTTCGCGAAGGGGACGCCTCACGATGGCGGCGTACCGGGTTACGCAGGAGAGCTGAACAAGATCTACGCCCTTCAACGGGTGCAGCGCCAGGGCATCGGCCGACTCCTGCTCTGCAACGTGGCGCGGCAATTCCTCTCACAAGGTGTGACGTCCATGCTGCTCTTCGGCGACGCGGCGAATCCGTCCAACGCGTTCTACGAAGCATTCGGCGCCGAGCGCCTGTACAGCGACGCTGGCGAATTTCACGGCGGGTACGGCTGGCGTGACCTCCGCGTGCTGGTCGCCCGATGCGGTGAACCAACAACTCGTCGCTGACGTATCGTTTTGCTCGATGCAGGAGGGCAACATGGGGATTGGGTTCGAAACCTGCAGCCCCATCACTGAAGCCGCGACATTCACCGAGCGGTTCCGTCGCGTCAACTACGGACAACTCGACATCGAATGCACGCTCAACGATTCAAACAACAGTTCAAGAAGAAGGTGAAAGTCGATTGAGAACCCTGATTTCAAGCGGCAGCCCTTACGAACCGAAGGTCGGCATCTCCCGCGCGGTGCGTGTGGGATCGATCATTGCGGTGTCTGGGACGGCGCCGCTGCTCGACGGAAAGACCGTTGGGATCGGCGATCCCGCCGCGCAGGCGAGGCGCTGCCTCGACATCATCAAAGAGGCGCTCGAGCGCGCCGGCTCGTCGCTCGATCAGGTCGTCCGCACGCGCACGTTGTTGACGAGGATCGAGGATTGGCAGGCTGTGGCCGCCGTTCATGGCGAGTACTTCGGCGCCATTCGGCCGGCCAACACCATCATGCAGGTCACGCGCTTCATCGATCCAGACTGGCTGATCGAATTCGAAGCCGATGCCGTCGTCGAGTGACGCGATGAGTGAAGACGATGTGGAGACACTCAATCCGAAACCTGACCCCGACTGTCGTCACGCTTTCGTGAACGTCTTGCTCCACGTCGGTGCGGCTTTCTTCACGAGCTCGAGGAGTTCCGGCGGGACGTCGTCCTCGCCTGTCAGCTGCCGAATCTCCAGCACATCGTCAAAGCCGAGGCCGCTCGGTGCGCGCAGCGCCCATTCGATCGCCGCTTCGAGCGACGGCACCTCGAGGATGTAGAAGCCACCGACCAGTTCCTTCGATTCGGTGAACGGCCCATCCACTACCGTGCGCTTGCCCTTTTTCACCTCGACTCGCGCGCCCTTGCCTGCCGGGTTCAACCCTTCAGCCGCGACCAGCACGCCCGCCTTGTGCAGTTCCTCGTTGAACGCCATGTAGGCAGAAAAGAGCTTCTCGTCCATCGGCGCGTTCGGATCCACTGGCTTGCTGTGCTCGCCCGGCCGTGCAGTCATGATGAATCGCATGTTTCCGTGTCTCCCTTCATCTACTCGACGAACGATAGGCAGGCGGATCGACACCGGGCTTGGACTTCAGGCTTTGGGCTTTGGGCTTTGGGCATTGGGCTTTGGGCTTCCGGTGCCTAGAGGCTAGAGCCTAGAGCCCTGAGTCGCGATAGCGTCAGCGCTCCGCAGGCTGTCGTCGTCTCCTCCGCGGGGCGCGTTCAAGTTCCCCGAACACGCTCATCCACCACTCCTGGAACGACGTTGCCAGGTCTTTCGCGCCGAGCCCTTCGATGACCTGGGTATGCGCCAGGCGATCGCCGAGCCGCTGCCCTTGCGGATCTCTGATCAGAGTGATCGACTCGAGGAAGATCGCCATGACGTTCGCGCCGGGAATCAGCACGAAGACATTCCGCAGTGCTGACTCCTTCCACGAGCACATCCGGCCAGTCTGGACGTTGACGACGACGAGGCCGACGAGGAGCTTGCCGAGGCTCTGCCCGCCGATCCCATCGCGCAGCAGCAGATACAGCACCGCGACGGCACCGCCCCACAGAAACCCCGTATTGCGATACAGGAACCACGCCGCGATCGCGGGTATGCCGTCCAGCCAGGCCGCCAGCAGCCGCTTCCGGACATCAACCTTGGCGTAGGGTGTAACGATCCCAACAGACAGGTACTTCAGTGTAGGAAAGTAGACCAGCCCGAACAGCACGGCCGCGAACAGAAGGCTGAGCATCGCCCTCGAAATCGTCGCATGGCTTGTGACATTATCGATAGCTATGCCATCGAGACCTTTCGAGATCCGAGGAACCCTCGAGTCCAGTTATCCCGACGTCTTCACGCCTGAAGCGCTGGCCGCGCTGACCGCTATGGCCCCGCTCGATGCGGATCGCAAAGCGATCATGAAGGCGCGCATAGTGAGACGCAGCGCGCGGATACGCGATCGACGGAACATCGCCTTCCTCGATCCCAAGTCGGTCATCCCGCGTACGCAGATCACGGTGCAGGACGCCCGGGACGGCAAGTTCATTGGCAGCGAGATCCCGAACGACCTCAAGCGTCAGTGGATTCAGGGCACCGGTCCGGCGGCGAGGCCAGGCGCAACGGTTGAGACCGGACTGCGCAACATCGCCTACGCACTGCTCTCCGGTGCCGACGGGTGGATGTTCGATGGCGAGGACGCGCTGGGCCAGGTCTCGACGATGTCACTCGACAACCAGCGCAACCTGAAGCTGGCGATTCACCGCGATCCCGTGTTCCTCAAGGTGGCCGAGCACGTCGCGGGCGAGATGAACACCTGGGCGAAAGGCTTCTTCGGACGCGAGACGATCGCCGACTGGCAGAAACAGCTCGACTTCACCACAAAGATCTTCCGCGCACGGGGCCTGCACCTCGACGATCGCCACGTTCGACACAGCGGTGGTGAGAGCTTCTCGGCGTCGATCGTCGATCTGGTGCTCTATGTCACCAACAACCAGCGACGTCTGCAGATGTCGGGGTCCTCGGTCGTGTTGTATCTGCCGAAGATTCAGACCGCCGAAGAAGCGGCGCTCTGGAACGACATGCTGACGACGCTCGAGCGTCACCTCGGTCTGACCGTCGGGACGATCAAGGTCTACGTGCTCGTCGAACAGATCGAAGCGTGCTTTCAGTTGATGGAGATTCGCGCCGCGCTCGGGCTGCACTTCATCGGCTTCAATACCGGCCGATGGGATTACATCAACAGCGTTTCGGACGCGATGGCGTGGGATCCGAATTTCGTGAACCCCAACATCGACGCCATCACGATGACCTACGGCTACATGCGCATTTACGAGGACCGCGTTCGCCGCGTCGTGAACACGCCGGATGCGAAGGGTCAGTACGCGCTGTGGCAGGGCGGCATGGAGCCGAACATCCCCGTCGGCTCGGAAGCCGGCGTCACCAACGCGATGAAGCGCGCCGTCGCTGGCGGAGAGCGCGAGCAGCGTGAAGGCGCGAGCGGCAAATGGGTCGCCCACTGGAAGATGGTCCACATCGTCAGGCCGGTGTGGGAGAAGGTGGGCGAAGACAACCAAATCGGACGGAAGTTCCCGCCCCTCACCTACACGAGCGCCGACTCCGACGGCCTCGTGATGCTGGAAGACGCGCCTCGGACCGTTCGCGGCGCGCGCGATCTGCTCAGCGTCGCGTTGCAGTATGGCAACGCGTTCCTGCAGGGGCTGCAGGCCGCGGCGCTCAAGCCCGCCGACTTCTTCGGCAACGACCACGTGCTCTATCTCATGGAAGACATGGCCACGGGCGAAATCCGTCTCAGCATCCTGTGGGAGTGGCTGCACAAGGGCGCGTCGCTGACCGCGGGTGATGACGAGAGCGGCGCGAAAGCCGGGAGCACGTTCACACGCGAGCTGTTCGCGAAGCTGCTCGAGCAGGAATACGAGAAGCTGCAGAAGGCGAGCAATCGCGACGTCCACGACGTCTCCAAGCGGACGACGCTACCCATCGCGCGCGAGATCGCGAACGTCTACGTCACGGATGATGTGAAGCTGCCGTGGTACATCGACCTGCTGAACATCAACCTGAACAACTCGGATCTGATCGAGGCCAAGCGGCGGATCCAGATGCTCGCCGACGCGTTCCGTAAGGACGGCACACGCATCACTGAGAATCTGGATTTCAGCGCGGTGTCTGCGTAGCAGGAAATCGTCAACGTCACTCAACCGGCCCGAGCATCTGCTCGCCACCGGCCGCGACGAACGCCGCGGCCGCGTCGCGGTATCCCGATTCCGCCTGCGCGATGAGCGCGTCGAACTCGCGGTTGCCGCGCAGTGAATCGATCCACGGATCCCGCCAGAAGAACGGCGCGCAATTGAACCCACCTTCAACCGCGCGCTTGAACATCGACAGCGCCTCGGGATGCTCCGCGACCGCGAGTGCGCGGGCGAAGTAATACGTCCCGCACGGGTCACGCAGCGACCACATCTTGAGCAATTGATCGCCGGTCGTCCGCAGGTCGTCACGACGATTTTCCAGCACCGCGAGTGTGCCTTCGAAGAACAGCCGGAACATCAGCGGAAGTCCAGGAGCGATCTGCTGTCGCGCGTGCGCGATCGCACGTTCGCGGTCGCCCATCAGGTCCATGGCGAGAATGGCGATGAGCTGCGGTTCATCCTGATCACACGCAATGGCCTTCTCGTACTCGCCGGTCATCAGATAGGCGTGGGCCACCGCTGTCCGGATCTGCGGGTCGAGACGGCGGGCGTGGTCATGTGCAGCGATAGCCGGTCGTTGAAGCCCCGCGTATCGACACGCCTGCACTAACCCTGCAAACAGCTCCGGATCGGACGTGCGCTGACGCACGCGCTCGAGCAGACGGAGCATCGCCTGCTTGATTCGACCGGTTTCGATCTCCTGCAGCGTATACAGGTTGTGGGCAATCGACAGGTCGGGGTTGAGGGAGAGCGCGCGAGTGAACGCCTCTTCAGCCTGTGCATACGCCTCGTCCGCATCGGCGCCTGAATACATGCCGATGATGCGGTGGAGCCGCGCAATGCGTGCCCATGCCGGTGCGTAGCGCGGGTCTTCCTCGAGACATTGTCGATACAGATCGCGAGCCACAGACCAGGTGCGCACGTGATTGGCCAACTGATTCGCGCGAAGGTAGTACTCGTATGCCTTCGGATTAGCCGGCACGTCTTGCTTGAGCACCTGGCGATCGTGCGCGCTCAGCGGCAGCGAGAGTGATTCGACGATGCGGCTGGTGAGCGCGTCCTGCAACTGAAAGGCGTCGACGACGCGAACGACCATCGACTGCGACCAACGAACCGTTCCGCCCGGCATCTCTGACAGCTGCGCCGTCACACGCAGTTGATCGTCAGCTCGCAACAGCGTGCCGGTCAGGATGGCATCGACGTCGGCCTTTTTCGCAACGGCATCGAGATCGATCGCCTCGGTGGCGAACTGCAAGCCGGTCAAACTGGATCGCACCAGCAGTGAGTCCAGTCCCGACAATGAGGTGGTGAGCGCGTCGGCAAGACCGAAGCCGAGAAAATCGACTTCGGGATCCGCTCGAAGCATTTTGAACGGCAGGACGATCAGCCGTGTGATGGGACGAGGCGGACGAGCCACCGAACCCGTGTCGGCCGACGAAATCGCCGACCGCAGTTCGTCGGCCATCGCCGTCGCTGTCTTGTAGCGATCCTGCGGCTGCTTCGCGAGCGCCTTGTGGACGATGCGGTCTACGGCGGCGACGGCGGCCGAGCCGCCGAGAGCGGGAGGATGGTCGTACACCACGGCGTGCACCACCTCCGGCACTGTCCGTCCGCGGAACGCCGGCTCGCCCGTGATCATCTCGTAGAGCACGACACCGGTCGAGAACAGATCGCCCCGATGATCGGCAGGCTGACCCTGCAACTGCTCCGGCGCGAGATACCTCGGCGTCCCCATCAACATCCCTGGCGTCGTCAATTGCACGTCGTGCTCGTCGAGCGGACGCGCGAGGCCGAAGTCGAGCAGCTTGACGCCGTGCGGCGTCAGGAAGATGTTCGACGGTTTCAGATCGCGATGAACGAGGCTGTTCCGGTGCAGCGCGTCGAGCGCAGACAACGTCGCCAACGTGATTGTGACCGCTTCACCAAGTGGCAGCGGTCCCTCGGACATGCGCGAGGAGAGCGGCTCACCCTCGAGGAGCTCCATGGCGATGTAGAACTGCCCGTTCTCGGACCCGACGTCGTACAGCTGGCAGATATTGGGATGATTCACCCGTGCCGCGGCGCGCGCCTCACGCCGGAGCCGTTCAGTCGCGACCGGGTCGGATACATTCGCGCGAATCGTCTTCAGCGCGACCGGGCGGTTGAGCCGATCGTCCCAGGCCGCATAGACGATGCCCATACCTCCTTCGCCGAGCGTGCCGGTGATTTGGTAGTGACTGATTGATTTCGGCATCAGGCAAGCCCTGCCTTCGAGGGCAGGACTCTCCATCCTAGCACCCTGACTCCGGCTCCTGATTCCTTCTGACGCCTGTTTCCTGATTCCCGTTCCCTGAGTCCTGATTCCCTTCCCTGATTGCTGATTCCTGATACCTGATTCCTGCTGTTGTAGTATTGGCCCCACTCACGAAGAGGGCCCATCATGCGCCATCATCCGCGTAGGCTGACCACGCTCGCTTGTGCCGCCGCACTGATCGCGGCTGCCGCAACGCTTACCGCGCAGTACTCGCTGACGGTCAACAAAGACCGCCTGATCAACGCCGCGAACGAGCCGCAGAACTGGCTGCTCATGAACGGCGACTACGGCTCGCTGCGCTACTCGAAGCTCACGCAAATCAACCGCGACAACGTCAAGAACATGCGGATGGTGTGGGCGATGGCGCTCGGCGGAATGCAAGACGTCGGTCAGAACGGCCCCGAAAACGAGATGAACCCGCTCATCGACAACGGATTCATGTACACGAGTGACGGCTGGGGCACGATTTACAAGATCGACGCGCGCGATCCGAACCGCGGGAAGTTCGCGTGGGTCGCCGACCCCGGTGTGCCGCACGAAGGCAACACCTCGCGCACGCGCGGCATCGCGCTGTGGGAAGACAAGGTGCTCGCCAATCTGCCGGACGGCCGCGTCATCGCCATCAATCGCGACAACGGCGAAATCCTCTGGGACAAGAAGGTCGCCGGGAAGAACGAGTTCGGCGGTCAGGAGCGGCTCTCGGCAGCACCGCTCGTCGCCGACGGCAAGGTCCTCGTCCAGAACGGCGCCGGCGACGCCGGCACGCGCGGTTGGGTCGCCGCGCTCGACGTCAACACCGGCAACGAGCTGTGGCGCTGGTACACAGTGCCCAAACCAGGCGAGCCCGGTAGCGAGACGTGGAAAGACGATCACAACGCATGGAAGACCGGCGGCGGTGGCGTCTGGCAGACCGGCTCGTACGATGCCGCGCAGAACCTCTACATCTTCGGCACCGGCAATCCCGTTCCCATCTACGATCCGCAGTTCCGTCCCGGCGACAACCTCTACACCAACTCCGTCGTCGCGCTGAACGTGGCCACCGGCAAGATGGCGTGGTACTTCCAGTACACACCGAGCGACTCGTGGGATTACGACGAGGCCGGCGTGTTCATGCTGTACGACACGACGATTGGTGGACGGGCGCGGAAGGTTGTGGGCCACTACGCGCGCAACGGCTTCTTCTATACGGTGGATCGCACCAACGGCCGATTCATCGCTGCCGAGAAGTACGTGAACGATCTCAACTGGACCAAAGGCATCGATCAGGAGACCGGTAAACCCGTCGACTACAACCCGAAGCTCGACGTGCAGGTCTATAACCCTGCGGCTCGCGCGCTGCGAGGCGACCCGAAGAAACGCACGTGCCCGACCTGGCACGGCGGCGTCGCGCATCAGCCAATGGCCTACAACCCGGTGAAGAAGATCGCGTATGGCGTGGGCACCGAGGGCTGCTTCTCGCAGAATGGCGCCGCGGTCGGCGTGCTGTCAAAGGATGGCGGCATCGACAACAAGACCAGCCAGCAACGGCAGTACAGCAGCGACTTGTATTACGGCTCGCTGACCGCGTTCGATGCGGTGAATCACAAGGTGCTCGCCAAGGCGGTCACCGAGATCGAGATTCGCTCCGGTGCGCTGGCGACTGCCGGCGGACTCGTATTCACCGCATTACAGGACGGCTGGGTGGTCGCCTACAACGACGAAACGCTCGAAGAACTCTGGCGCTTCAACGTCGGCACGCCGCTCAAAGGTGCGCCGGTCACTTACTCGATCGGCCCGAAGCAGTATCTCGCCGTGCAGGCCGGCGGACGGCATCTGCATCCGGTGAACTGGGACAAGCTGGAGAACTCGAGCTATCTGTTCGTGTTCGCACTGAATTGAGGCACGTCCGAAAGGACGTGCTCTACGATTACGGCGCAGGTCTACGATCGTAGGGCCGTCCTTCTGGACCGGCCGATTCTTACCGATGGTCCCAGGCACTGTCCTTGGTTCGTACGAGATCGTCTCGCTGCTCGGTGCGGGCGGCATGGGCGAGGTTTATCGCGCACGCGACTTGACGCTCGGACGGGACGTCGCTCTCAAACTTCTGCCGCAAGCGCTCGCCGATGATCCCGAGCGCGTGGCTCGGTTTCAGCGCGAGGCGCAACTGCTCGCGTCGCTCAATCACACGAACATCGGCGCGATCTACGGCCTCGAACAACACCCGTCCGGCCGCTTTCTGGTCCTCGAACTCGCCGAAGGCGGCACACTCGCGGCGCGCATCGCTCGCGGTCCCATGCCGCTCGACGAAGCCAGCGGCATCGCACGTCAGATCGCGCTCGCATTCCAGGCCGCGCACGACAAGGGCATCGTGCATCGCGATCTGAAGCCCTCGAATGTCGCGTTCACGGCCGCAGGCGACGTGAAGGTGCTCGACTTCGGACTCGCCAAGCTTGGCGACCAGTCCGACCGCGCGATGCCGACGACATCGCTCTCGCCCACACTTACCAGTCCAGCGTTGATGACCGGCGTCGGAGCATTGCTCGGTACCGCTGCTTACATGGCGCCGGAGCAGTCGAAGGGCCGCGTGGCAGATAAACGCTCCGACGTATGGGCGTTCGGCTGCGTGCTCTATGAAATGCTGACGGGCAAGCGCGCCTTTGAGGGTGACGACATCGCCGACACCCTGGCCAATGTGCTGAAGGTGGAGCCCGATTGGAACCGGCTGCCTTCATCGCTGCCACCCGCCATCAACGTGCTGCTGCGACGATGTTTCGCGAAAGATGCGCGGCAGCGGTGCGGTGATATGGCGGCGGCCTTGATCCTCCTCGAGGAATCGGCGCACCTGACTCCTGGCGGCGCGTTATTGGCGACAGCGCAACGAACGCCGGGAGTGGTGCAGCGTTTTGCTCTGCCCGCGACAGTCGCTGTGGTCCTCGCCGCAGGCGTCGCGGCAGCGACATGGTGGGCCATGCGACCTTCGGCACCGGCCATCGTCCGCACCTCGATCGTGCTCCCCGGCAGTACCGTGACGCCAAACGAGGTCGCGATCACCCCCGATGGGACGCACATCGTCTACACGAGAAACAACCAGTCTCAGCTCGTGGTGCGGGCGCTCGACGAATTGGAGCCGAAGCCACTCACTGCCGGCAGCAACATCCGAGGACTTTCGGCATCGCCTGACGGGCAATCGGTCGTGTACACCGATGGCGACATGCTGATGAAAGTGGCGTTGTCCGGGGGCGCGCCAGTTCCGATCACCCGAGTGGATGCGCCAGCGCGCGGTACGACGTGGCTGGATGACGACACCATCGTGTTTGCCACGGCCAACGCAGCGACTGGCCTACAGCGCGTCGCGGCGAGCGGCGGCGACGTGACTGTCCTGACAAAGCCCGACCCGCGACGCGGAGAAGGAGACCATATCGCACCCACGGGCCTGCCCGGAGGACGTGCGGTGCTATTCACGATTACGTCGAATGGCGGCGCTCTCCCACAGATTGCCGTAATGGACATCGAGACCGGCGAGCGGAAGATCATCGCCCGCGGCACACAGGGGCGTTACGTTGCCAGCGGTCACCTCGTCTACACGGTCGATGGCGTGCTGCAGGCCGTGCCGTTCGACCTCGACACGCGGATGATGAGGGGCACTCCCGTACCGGTGCTCCAGCAATTCAGGATGGTCGGCGGCCTGATTCCAGTGCTTGATGTGGCGGCGACTGGCACGCTCGTGTACGGACTAGGAAGCGCTATGTCGCGCGTCCCGGTGTGGGTCGATCGCGAGGGCCACGAAACCGCTATCAAGGGGCCCACTTCGATGTACCAGACGCCGCGCCTCTCGCCTGACGGCCGGCGTCTCGCCTACTTCGACATCACCAGCACCGGCGAATACGACGTGTGGATCCTGGACCTCGAACGAGGAACCGCGGACAGGCTGACCACCGATCCCGGCCGCGACAGCGAGCCGATCTGGTCGCCGGATAGTACTCGCATCGCGTATCTGTCCGGAGGACAGGCGGGTGGGCCCGGCGTCTTCGTACGCCGCGCCGACGGGGCGGGAACCGTCGAGCGACTGACCAACGGCGTCCACCTGCCCATGCACTGGTCGGCCGACGGGAAATGGCTGGCGTACGCCGACTTTCGTGACCAGGGCATCTCGATCGCCACGGTGTCCGGAATCATGAAGGTCCAGATTGACGGTGACCACACACCCCAGGTGCTGCTCAAGGGAAGCAACGGCCGTATCTCACCAACCGAGCGCTGGGTCGCCGTCACGAGCTCGACAACCGGGACCGACGAGGTCTATGTGCTGCCGTTTCCGGAAACCTCGCGTGCGCGCACGCGCATTTCCACCGATGGCGGCCAGAATCCGACGTGGGCGCCAGATGGCAAGACGCTCTACTATCGGCGCGGGCAAGCGGTGATGGCCGTGAGTGTCGGCGGTGACGATCCGTCAACGTGGCCGAAGCCGACGATGCTGTTCGAAGGCCCGTATGTGTTCGACGTCGGCCCGACGCAGTATGACGCGGCGCGCGACGGCCGCCTGCTGATGGTCAAGCCGGTTGATGCTGAGGGCGACGGCGCTTCCAGGCAACTCGTTCTCGTCCAGAACTGGTTCGAGGAGTTGCGGCGGCTTGCGCCGCTGAAGTAGAAGGGTCAATCACCGCACACATGGGTCTTCAGGCCGGCGATCGTCTTGGCGCGTACCAAATCCTCGGAAAGCTTGGCGAAGGCGGAATGGGCGAGGTGTATCGCGCACGCGATACCGCGCTCAATCGAGACGTCGCCCTCAAGGTCCTGCCGGCGCTGTTTGCCAACGACGCCGATCGACTGGCGCGTTTCACGCGCGAGGCTCAGGTGCTGGCGTCGCTCAATCATCCAAACATCGCGGCCATCTACGGCATCGAATCCACGGCGCTCGTCATGGAGTTGGTGGACGGCGACGACCTCGCGGCGATCATTGCGCGCGGACCGATGCCGCTGAGCGATGCGTTGCCGATTGCCACGCAGATCGCCCACGCGCTCGAAGCGGCGCACGAACAAGGCATCGTTCATCGGGATCTGAAACCCGCAAACATCAAGATCAAAGCCGACGGCATCGTCAAAGTGCTCGACTTCGGCCTGGCAAAGGCGCTCGGTCCTGACGCCCGCAGCGGGATCGACGTGATGAATTCCCCGACGCTCACGGTGCACGCGACGCAGATGGGCATGATTCTCGGCACGGCCGCCTACATGGCGCCTGAACAGGCGCGCGGTAAACCCGTGGATCGCCGCGCTGACATCTGGGCGTTTGGCGCGGTGCTCTACGAGATGCTGACCGGGAAGCGAGCGTTCGAGGGCGACGATGTCTCGATCACCCTGGCGAGCGTGTTGAAAGACGACCCGAAGTGGCATGAGCTGCCAGGAGATCTACCGCCGCCGGTCGCCCGCCTGCTCCGCCGTTGTCTTGAAAAAGATTCGAAACGCCGTCTGAGCTCGATCGCGGATGCTCGGCTCGAGCTGGAAGAGCGCGAGCCCGTACGCGAGGTTTCGCCAACCCCGTCGCTGCCTGCGCGGCAACGCTCTCTGCTGTCGCACTGGTGGCCGGCGCTCGTCGGAATCGCGATCACGGCTGCGGCAGCGGCGGCACTGTGGCCGTCGGCGCCCGTGTCGACGAACACCGGTGTCTCGCGCTTGTCAATTCTCGCGCCGCCTGGAGAGCAGGTGTATCCCGACTCGACGGCGGTGGCCGTCTCGCCAGACGGCACGATGGTGGCCTTCGTCGTCGGGTCGATCGCGCGATCGGAAAATGAGTTGTGGGTGCGCTCGCTCGACTCGATGACTGCGCGCCGACTTGAAGGAACCGAGAGCGCGGCGCTGCCATTCTGGTCGCCGGACGGCCGACGCATCGGGTTCTTTTCGAACAGCAAGCTGAAGGTCGTGTCGGCGTCTGGCGGCCGTGCTGAAACGCTATCCGACGCGCCGAGCGGACGAGGAGCGGTGTGGACACGCTCCAACGTCATCATCTTCGCGCCCGACGCTGGCGGACCGTTGTTTCGGATCGCTGCGAGTGGTGGAACGGCTGTGCCGGTGACAAAGCTCGATACGGCGCGTCACGAGTACGGACATCGTTTCCCGACGCTCCTTCCCGACGGCGATCACTTTCTCTACGCGGCGCTGCCCGGGAAAAACGGGAAATTCGAGATCTTCGCCGGGTCCCTGTCCGACGAGACCGTTCGGACCGCGGTCACCTCGCTCGAGGCCGCGCCAGTCTTCGCCGAGCCGGGATGGCTTCTCTATGCACGTCAGAATGTGCTCGTCGCGCTGCCGTTCGACGCGCGCGCGCTCAAGGTCACCGGCGATCCCGTGATCCTCGGAGACGAGCCGGCCATGATCCTCGATCCTTCCCTGTCGTGGACAGCAGGCCGTTCCGTTTCGGTATCCGACTCGGGATCGCTGGGCTACTATTCGGCTTCGTCACTGAACACGATCGCCACGTGGTACGACGCGAACGGGGCACCCGCGGGCACGCTCAATCTGCCACCTGGTCATTACGAATCGATCACCATCTCACCCGACGGGTCGCGAGGCGCGCTCGTACGATCCACGTCTCCATCCGAGTCGGACATCTGGCTCGTCGATCTGAGTCGCGGTGGTGCGACGCCGTTGTCCTCTGGACGAGGACGCAACGACAACCCTGTGTGGTCGCCCGACGGCACTCGGGTCGTGTGGGCCGCTGATCGCGACGGCGGTCAGAGCCTGTTCGTGAAGACGGTGAACGACGCGGCGGCTGAACAGCCGCTCTTCAAGGGAGATGCGCCGTTCAAGAACCCTGTGGACTGGTCGCACGACGGCATGTGGATCGTGATGACACAGCTCGATCAAGACACGTCGCAGAACGTGTGGCTGCTTGACGCGTCTGGCACGAAGCCGCCGACGGTGATCGTCCGCGGACCCGTGCGCGACAACGGCGGACCCGTGTCGCCGGACGGGCGATGGATCGCGTTCACGTCAGACGAGAGCGGCCGGTTCGAAGCCTACGTGCAGTCGTTTCCGGCGCCGGGCCGCCGCGTGCAAATCTCGGACAGCGGCGCCGTGCGATCGTGGTGGACGCGTGATGGCCGGCAGCTCGTGCTCCTCGGCAGCGATCTCCGTACGCTGTCGCGTGTCGATCTTCAGCCTGGAGACACGCTCGGCATTGGCACACCGAAACAGTTCGCGAAGCTGCCAGCCGACCTCGTCTGGGTCGATGCCATGCCAGACCGGCAGCGCTTCCTGGCCATTGCGCCCGAGCGAACGAGCACCGGTTCGGTCACCCTCGTACAGAACTGGCGCGCCGCGCTCGAGCGCCCGCGTTAGCGGATATAGTCCGCATCACAGAGGAGACCGCAGATGCGGATGCGACGAGTGAATCGAGTCCTCATCATCGCGGTCAGTGCCGTGGCCATCCTGCTGGACAACGTCGGACGCGCGCAAAGCAGCCGACAGCAGGTGCCGATCTTCGAGCCGGATCCGTTGTGGTTCGAGGCGTTGCCGAACAAATGGGTCACCGGTCAGGTCGGCGGTGTTGCTGTCGATTCACACGACAACGTCTGGGTCTTCCATCGGCCATCGACGATTCCCGATGGCGAGAAGGCTGCCTCGCTCAACCCTCCACAAGCCGAGTGCTGCATTCCCGCGCCGTCGGTGCTGCAGTTCGCGCCGAGCGGTAAGTTCGTGAAAGCGTGGGGCGGGCCAGGGCAAGGCTATGAGTGGTTCAGCACCGAGCACGGCATCTTCGTCGACGCGCAAGATAACGTCTGGTTGAGTGGAAGCGCGAAGGAAGACAACCAGATCCTGAAGTTCACGAGTGCCGGAAAGTTCGTGATGCAGATCGGTCATTCGGGTCAGAACAAAGGCAGCAACGACACCCAGAATCTCGGCGGACCGGCTGGCCTGTTCGTGTATCCGAAGACGAATGAGCTCTTCGTCGCCGATGGCTATTTCAATCATCGAGTCATCGTCTTCGATGCGAGCACGGGGAAATACAAGCGCCACTGGGGCGCGTACGGAAAACCGCCAGACGACAATTACAAATTCCCGGCGCGTGCCGAGCTCGTGAAGGCGCCGCCCGCGCCGCAATTCCACAATCCTGTCCACTCGGTCGTTGTCTCGAACGATGACCTCGTCTACGTTGCGGATCGCACGAACAATCGCTTCCAGGTGTTCAGGCTCGATGGCACGTTCGTCAAAGAAGTCTTCATCGCGCGGAACACGCTGCAGGCCGAAGGCACGGTGCATCACTTCGTGTTGTCACCAGACAAGGCGCAACAGTTCCTCTATCTCGTCGATGGATCGAACAAGGTCGTGCGCATTCTCAATCGGCAAACGCTCGAGATCCTGGCGAATGTCGGCGGCCACGCAGGCCACAACGCGCGCGAGTTCTTCCACATCCACAGCGCCGCCGTGGACTCGAAGGGCAATCTCTATCTCGGCGAAGTGAACAACGGCCAGCGCTACTACCGCTACGCCTTCAAGGGCATGCGATGACGTCGTGTCCGCCGGACTCAGTTCTCCGACGGCCGTTCGAGCCGGTCGATCACCAGCGTCTCTCGGACCGCGTGTGCCGGCTCGAGCTTCAGGCCGAGCTGTTCGTGAATCGCAGTGAAGATCGACGGCGCAACATCGCCGGTAGGCGCCTCGGTCTGCGGTCCGCGGCCGCGGCCGCGGCCTCCCTGTTCTGAGGCTCTGTCAAACGTCAGCAGAATCCGATAGCTCCCCGTCAGGCCTGTCTTGTCGATGACGAATCGTCCGGAGGGCGCCCGCAGCACCCGCGCCAGCACCGGCATGGTCGTGTCACCTTCGATGCGATCGCCAGTCATCCGAAATGAACACGGCGGCGGAGGCCCGTTGCGGTCAGATCTGCCGGAGGGCGGTCCACCGCCTCGCCTTCCGATGCCACCGAATCCCCCGCCTCGCCCCGCGCCGCGCGCGCCACGTTCCGTGGCGTTCGCAACGCAATCGGCATCAGACGCCTTCACCCCAGACCCGAGCCGGCCATCCTTGCGCGCCACCACCAGGTCGTAGACCGGCTGATCGCGATCCTCATAGTGAGCCGAGAGCTTGAATCGATCGGCGAGCATCGCTCGTACCATCGCCGCCTCCTGCTCTGGCGTTGCACTCGAAAGCGAGGAGGTCGCCACGACGTCGTAACGGTCGGTCGTCGCCCATCCAGGCAAACCGACGATGTCCGCTGGCGTGGTGACGGAATACGCGCGAGCGATCAACAGTGCGGTGGGGACGTCGAGCATCGTGATGCCGCCGTCTGGACGCTGCGCAACCGTGGGGCCAAAGCGCCGGAAGGGCGTGGTCGCACCGGCCGGCGCCTCGTGCGGCTTCACGGACACGACGTCGAAGGTCACATCCTCTGGCGCAGATGGCGTCTGCATCCGCACGCCGGGCGCAGCAAGCGCGCAAAACAATACGGCTGCGACCGGAGTCGTGAGCCGTCGCGTCATCTCACACCTCATAGAACGTCGCGGACAAAACCGGCTCTAACCGCAGTATAGTGCCGCCATGCACAGACGAGATTTTCTGGCCGGCATGGCCGCGGCTCCGCTTGCGGCGATCGCACGCTCCGAACAGGCATCAGCGGCGCAGGCCGCCGCCACGACACCGAAGCGCAACCCGATCAGGCAGAGCGTGATGGCCTCGGTGTGGGGCAACACGAAGAACTCGTTCGAGGAACGGTGTCAAATCCTCTCGAAGATCGGATTCAAGGGCGTCGATCTGCCAACGGTCGAGCAAGTGCCGATCATGAAGAAGTACGGCCTGGCACCGGCGATGATGACGGGCGCCGGCACGTCGTTCCAGGAAGGCCTGGTCCGCAAGGAGCTTCATGACAAGTTCGAGGCGGCATTTAAGACCGGCATCGACGCGTGCGCGTCAGTCGGCTGTCCGAACCTGATTGCGATGCCTGGTGAGAAACGCGGCATGTCGCGTGACGAGACGGTCGCCAATACCGTCGCGATCCTCAATCGCGTGAAAGGCTACGCCGAGCAGAAGAACGTGACCCTGTGCATGGAGATCACCAACTCCAAAGTCGCCGCGGATCAGCGCACCGATCAGACGTTCAATCACCTCGATTGGGGTTGGGAGGTCTGCAAGAAGGTCGGCTCGCCTCGCGTGAAGGTCGTCTACGACATCTATCACGTGCAGATCATGGACGGCGATGTCGTCCGCAATCTTCGCGAGAATCTCGATTACATCTGTCACATCCACGTCGCCGGCGTGCCGACGCGGCAGGAGATCGACGACACACAGGAACTGAACTACCGCTTTATCGCCAACGCCATCGCCGAATCCGGATACACGGGCTTCGTCGCACACGAGCACCGACCGGGGCCAGGGCGGGATCCGATCAAGAGCCTCGAGCAGTGCTTCGCCATCATGAATGTGTAGCGTCCGCCTTTAGGCGGACTTGGACCGCCTAGAGGCGGATCGTCTTTCTTCGGGGGTCGATATGAGCCGAACCTTCTTCCCCCTGGTGGTCGTCGTCAGTGTGTTTCTGTGCTCCATCGTCTCTGGTCAGAGCCCCGGTAGCGCGGGGCAGACAGCACGCCCAGGCGCGCCGACGGGCGCGCAGATCCCGGGCATGCCGCCTCCTCGCGACGGCCGCAACGCCACACAGACGGGCACCGCACGACTGCGCGGACGCGTCGTCGCCGCGCAGAACGGCGCGCCACTGCGGCGTGCGCAGGTGACGGCGTTCGCCGCCGAAGGTCAGATCCGCCGGACGACAACGACCGATGCCGACGGTCGATACGAGTTCGCGGACTTGCCCGCGGGACGTTTCTCCGTCAGCGTCACGAAGACCGGATACGTCACGTTGCAGTATGGTCAACGACGCACGTTCGAGGCCGGCACGCCGATCACACTCGCAGACGATCAGCGAATCGACCGCATCGACTTCAGTCTTCCGCGCGGAGCGGTCATCTCGGTGCGCATCACTGACGACTTCGGCGATCCATTGGCGGGCGCACAAGTACAGGTGCAACGCTATCAATACGGACCGGACGGCCAGCGCAGACTGACGCCGGTCTCGGCAGGTGGCAGCTTCGGCTTCAATTCCACTGATGACCGCGGCGAGTTTCGTGCCTTCGGCCTGATGCCTGGCGAGTACGTGGTCAGCGCATCGTACCGCAGCACGCCCGTCCCCCCGACCGGCAATGCCGGCGACACGAGTGAAGGCTTTTCGCCGACGTTTCATCCAGGCACTGTAAGCGCTAACGAGGCGCAGGCGATCTCGGTCGCCAACGGTGAGGAAGTATCTGTGCAGTTCTCAATGGTCGCCGCGCGGCTGGCCAAGATCAGCGGCACGGTGGTCGATTCGGAGGGACGTCCTGCGGCCGGCGCCATGCTGATGGTCATGACCCGTCAGGGAACGGGCGGATTCAGTTACGGTGCGGGCTCGGTGTCGTCCGACGGTTCGTTCACCATCACAGGCATCGCTCCAGGTGAGCACTCGATCGACGTACGGCCCGTGCCGCGAGCGGGCGCAACGGGAGGCGAGTTCGCCTCGATGCCGATCGTTGTGTCGGGCAGCGACATCAGCAACGTTCGCATCGTGACGGGCAAAGGGGCGTTGATGAGCGGCCGGGTCATCTTCGAGGGCACCGCGTCGCGAGAGGGGCCGGGAGGCAATCCGCTGCGAGTGTTCGCCACACCGGCCAATCCGGGAACGTTTCCCGGATTTGGTGTAACCGATCCGCTCACCAACGGCGTGCTCGACGAGACAGGAAACTTTCAGCTCTCAGGGGGCTCAGGACGCGTCTTCCTCACGCTCTCGGCTGGTCCTGCCTGGGTGTTGAAATCGATCACGCTCGAGGGAGAAGACATCACCGACGAACCGCTCGACTTGACGGGGAGACAATCGGTGTCGGGTCTGGTGATCAGAATGACCGACCGCCTGACCCAGATTGCCGGTCAGGTGACGGACGCACGAGGGCAGACGCTACGCGACTATGTCGTGGTGATTCTGCCGGCAGAGGCCAAGCAGGAGACGGTTGTCGCCGGCCGACTGATCCGGACCGCGAGACCGGACTCGAACGGGCGATTCCAGACGCGCGGGATACGGCCGGGACGCTACGTCGCGACAGCCATCGAAGACCTCGAACAAGGGCGGCAGTTCGCACCCGAGTTTCAGGAACAGCTTCGCCGAAGCGCGCAAGAGTTCTCGGTCCGCGAAGGAGAAAGCGTGACCGTCGATCTGAAATTGACGAGCGGACTATAAACCGCGCGCCAACTCCCAACGCCGTTGGGAATTGACGTTATTTCGAGCCCATCACCTCGCGAATCACGGCAGCGGTCGGCGGCGAGCTGACGCGCCAATCGAATTGAGCGTCGTCACGCCCATGTTCGGACGTTTGGTGACGCGCGCGTTGAGTTGCGCGCCTTTCGAGACGAGCGTGCGCACGAAGGTCAAGCTGTCCATGCTGCCGGAGCCCTGTGGCGCCGGGTTGTTGCTGCCGGCGATGCCGGCCTTGCGTACCCATGAGACCTGATGCAGCGCGGTGTAGCCTTGCGGCGCCGCGTTCGGGTCCGCGCCTCGATCGAGCAGCTGTGCCGCCAGTTCGTAGTGGGCGTTCGCGGCGGCGAGCAGGAATGCGTTGAGCCCGACGTCATTTGTCGGCGGCGCGGCCTGCCCCGCTGCCTGAGGGCGGCGCCTCACCGGCAGCGATTCGTTCATATCAGCGCCAGCCGCGAGCAGCGCATCGACAGCGGCAATGCGGCCCTCGCGCGCCGCGAACAACGACGCGGTGAACCCCGCGTTCGATCGGGCCTTCACATCCGCGCCGCGCGCGATAAGCGCGCGTATCACTGCCGCATGATCTTCCGCGGCGGCCCACATCAACGCGGTCTGTCCGCGCCAGGCCATACTTAGGCGTCCGGCGGCGCGCCCGCAAGAGTTTTTCGCCGCACGTGTAGGTCCGGCTAAAGCCGGACACTACTTGGATAATGCGGTGATCAGGCGGTACTGGAACTCCAGATCCTCGTTAAACTGTTTGACGCCCACCCGTTCGTCACGGCCGTGCGCGCGCACGTCGTCGATGTCGTCGAAGAGACCGTCCACACCAAACGTCGGGATGCCGGCATTCCGCATGAAGAGACCATCGGTCGCCCCGGTGCTCATCACCGGAACGACCGGCACGCCCGGAAACATCGACTTCACGATCGCCTCAGTTGCCGCCATCACGTCGTCCCTGAGCACCGCCGGCTTGCTGGGCGTTGCCTCGTCCACGATTGAGATTTGAATCCCGGGATCGGCGAGTACCTTCGTCAGCTCGGCGACAACGGCGTTGACGGGAACACCTGGAAGGATCCGGCAGTTCACGTTCGCAGTCGCGAGCTGAGGCAACGCGTTCGTCGCGTGCCCGCCATTGAGCAGCGTCGCCACGCAGGTGGTCCGGAGCAGCGAGTTGAAATACGCGGACCCTGCCGAGAGTCGCGCGGCCGCGGCCTTGTCCATCGGCTCTTTCGCGACGGCGAGCATGTCGGCCTTCGTCTGCGGATCGAGCTGCGCTGGCGCCGCGCGCGTGAAGTAGGCGCGAGTGATGTCGTTCAACTGCGGCGGAAATTCAAACGCGGCCAGACGCGACAGGCCCGCGGCAAGTCGATAGATCGCGTTGTCCTTCACCGGCATCGAGCTGTGGCCGCCGCTGTTGCGCACCTCGAGACGCAGATCCTGATACACCTTCTCGGCCGCCTGCACTTCGTTGGTGACGTACTTGCCCTTGCGCATCACGCCACCGCCGCCTTCGTTGACCGCGAACTCGGCATCGATCAACGGTCGTTGATTGGCGAGCAGCCACTTCACGCCGTTCTCGGGGCCGCCTTCCTCGTCCGCGGTCAGCAACAGGATGATGTCGCGCGACGGCGTATAGCCCTCCGACTTGAGCCGCAACAGATTTGCGACGAACACCGCCGCCATCGTTTTATCGTCGGCGGTGCCACGCCCGTAGAAGTAGCCGTCCTTCTCGGTGAGCACGAACGGATCAAACGACCAGTCCTCGCGCCGTGCTTCGACGACGTCGAGGTGGGCCATGAGGATCATCGGGCGTTTCGCGCCGGTACCGCGATAGCGCACAACGAGGTTGCCCCTCTTCGCCGACGGCCCGAGCACCCGCACATCGGCGTCTGCGAACCCGGCGGCTTTGAACCGCGCGGCCATGGCCTCCGCAGCCTTCGTGGTGTCGCCGACCGAGTGCGTCGTATTGATTTCGACGAGTTGTTTGAAGATCTCTTTCGCTCGTGCCTCGTGCGTCGCCGTCTGTGCCGACAGCACCACGCCTGACACGAATGCGAGCGAAACGCTGTGGACGATCGACCGCAGCATGTGTGGCATCACCGGCGATTATACGGGTCAGTTCGTCGGCGCCAGGCGCTTCAATTCTTCGAACCAGTTGAGCACCACACGGACTTCTGCGTTCGAGGGGTTCGCGACATCGCCAGACAGCGGTGTCAGGCTGATGAATCGACCGTCCGGTAGCACGTCGTAGCCGCGCATGTCGGTCGCGAGAAGACCAGGCCGCGGCACCTTCGGGAGATCGACCGCCGCTCCGAAGGTTACCGACGGCTGCGTGGCGATTGGCACGGCCATCGTCGGTCGAGCCGCCATGGGAACAAAAAAGATGTTCTTTCCGTCGGGCGACCACACCGGATGGAAGTCGATGGCCACCTCCGGGACTTGATGCTTTTCGCCAGTGGGCGGAAACGGCTCGACGTAGATTCCGCGATTGGCCGAGATGAGACCTCCGCCCGGTTGGGTCGAGGAGTACGCCACCCATCGTCCATCCGGCGAAAACGTCGCACTCAGTGACGCACTCGACTCCAGCCGTCCAAACGGAGCGGTCTTCCTGCCCTCGGGCGTGAAGACCCACAATGCGTGCGTCGCTCCCTTCACCACCGAGAACAGCAGCGTCTTGCCGTCACGCGACCACGATTCAGGTACGTGCTCCTCATCGGCAGCCGCTGTGGTGAGGCGCTCCGCAGTGCCCGAGCCATCCGCGACTTGCCAGAAGATTCCGCGGTCGCCGTCGCGAGCGGATTGAAAGGTCACTCGCCGGCTGTCGCTCGACCACACCGGAAAGCGGCTCTTGCCGTCGAATGTCAGACGCCGAATCTCGGTCGTCCCTGACAAATCGTAGGTCCAGATATCCGACGCGGAACCGTCGCTCCGGCCGATGGCGATCGTCTTGCCATCACGTGCGGCTCTGGGATGGGTGTATCCACCAGGCGGAATCTTGAGTGAGACGGGCTCGTGGTCGCCGTTACCGATCAGGAGACTACGCGTCGTCGCAGAGGCGGAGGCCGGACCTGGCACATACACGAGCGTGCCGGTCGTCGACACCGCGAATTGAGACGTTCCGGTTGGCAGCCCCGTCGCGCGACGGACACCCACGATCGCGGGCACGGGCGTACCGGTCACCGTGAGGCTCGCTGCATCGAAGGACACCACGAACACCGTACCGGCGGCCGCGTACACCAGGTGTCCGCTCGGCAAATATCGGGCGTCGGCGCCTTCGATCAGCACACGCCTCGTGCCATCGGCCAGCGACTGTGCCACGACTTGGGCGTTTTCCCAGCGATCGTCGCCCGAGCCCTTTGCCAGCGTAAACAGCACGGTTTGCCCGCCGGGCAACATCTGAGGCCCATGGGCCCACTCGTCGGGCGCAACACTCACCACACGCGCTGGCGCCTTATTGGTCGGAGACACGAGCACAATGCCACCTCGGCCCTGCCCGACCAGGACTCCCTCGCTACCCCAGCTCGCGCCGAACGGAACCGTCAATGAGGCCATCGTCGACGGCGTGCCCCCGGTGATGGGAATGCGCCTCAAGACGTTGGGGGCTGAACCGTCGCGACTCTGAGCGAAGTACGCGATCGACTGGCCATCGGGCGCGAAGATCGGGTTCAGAAGCCCCCCGTCGTTCTCGCTGCCCGGAATGACGTGTGGCTCGAGGTCGCCAAGCGATCGGAGATACAGGCGTGAGTTCGCCTGATAGACCACCTTGGTGCCATCAGGTGAGATCGCCACCACCTGCCGTCCGACGCCCGTGAACGACTGCCCTTCAGGCAGTGGGATGGTGAACTGCGCGACGACGGGCGCGACGACGGTCGGACGCCGGGCCCACACGCCAACGCCGATGAGGATCGACACTATCAATGCGACCGCCATCACCAACAGCGGCCATCGTGACGCGCGCGCCGCGGCGATCGGGCGTGCGCCATCAGCGGCCGCTGACGCACCGACGCTGCCCAACTCGCTCAGAATGAACTTCGCCGCCGAGATGTCCGACACGCGCTGCCGACGATCCTTCGACAAGCACTTGCGGATCAGCGTGCGGACTGCCGGCGGCACGTCGGCTGACAAATGCACCCAGTCCGGATCACTCTTGAGGACCGAAGCAAGCGTGTCACTCATGTCCTCGCCGTCGAACGCACGACGGCCGGTGAGCATCTCGTAGAGCACGGCGCCGAACGCCCACACGTCGCTGCGCTTGTCCGCCTCGCGACCCTTCGCCTGCTCGGGCGACATGTACGCCGCCGTGCCCATCATGACGCCCATCTGCGTCATGGCCGGCGTCGTGATCGTCGGCGACATCGAGACGCCCGGAGACATTGCCGCCACCGGCGCCATCGCCTTCGCCAGACCAAAGTCCAGAACCTTGACGGTGCCATCAGGCCGCACTTTGATGTTCGCAGGCTTCAGATCTCGATGCACGATCCCCTGCTCGTGCGCGGCCTCGAGTGCCTCGGCAATCTGCAGTGCAATCGGGACGACTTCGTCGAACGGCAGCCGACCCCGCCCAATCCGATCGGCGAGGGTCTCTCCCTCGATCAGCTCGAGCACCAGAGTCCTGATCGGCTGTGCAGATCCGCCGATACGGAACTCGTCGAGACCGTAGATCGCCGCGATGTGTGGATGATTGAGGGAGGCCAGGATCTGCGCTTCTCGTTCGAATCGCGCCAGCCGCTCCGGATCCGAGGCGAAGGCGTCAGGCAGGATTTTCAGCGCGACGTCCCGCTGCAGTCGCGTGTCGCGGGCGCGATAGACCTCACCCATACCACCCGCACCAAGCGCGGCGCCAATCTCATACGTGCCGAGCCGAGTCCCCGGTTCGAGGGCCATGGGGAATTATTACTTTCCGACAGGCACTCGACGACGAAGCTCGTCGAAGAAATTCTGCACGAGCATCAACGTATGCTCGGTTTTGGCTCCCTCGGCCAACGTTGGCATCATCATCAGCAGGCGGCCATCGGGAAACACGTCGAATCCAGGCGCGGCCCCTGGTGTTGCTGCCAACACTCGCGGCTTCTCATTCGAAAACGAGTCGGCGGTGGCGGAATAGGCCGCCGCCATCACCTGGTTGCCGGAGCGGTACACAATGTCGCGACCCTTCGCCGGCCAGATCGGCCAGGTGCCGCCATTGTTGGACACCTGCCATTTTCCGCCGGCACCCGTCGTCGGAAACGGGCGCACGTAGATCTCGGGCCTGCCCGATTCGTTCGATTCGTACGCAAGCCAACGCCCATCGGGCGAAAACGCGGCGTTCAGATCCGCGGATTGCGTCATCATGTAGCGATCAGGCGTGCCGGCTTTCAAACCATCACCCTGCTCGAGCGACACGGTCCAGATCTGCGGCGACCCGGCGATCTCGTAGTAGGCGAGGCGCTTGCCATCGGCCGAGATCGAGTACGGGAACGAAATGCTCTTCGTCGCCACCAACTGTTGCGGCTGCCCGCCGCCATCGGCACGGATCCAGAACAACCCGTTCCCGATCGATCCGCAGATGATGTATCGACCATCTGGGGTCCAGATCGCGCTGACGAATGTCTGCGTCCCGAATGTGACGCGAGTCATCGAGTCGCGTTCGATGTCGTAAATCCAGATGTCTTGATTGGCGCCATCCCGGACTGTCGTCGCGAGCTTCTTGCCGTCGGGCGACACACGCGGCGTGCTCGCGTAGCGCGCGGCCCTGGAGCGCAGGTCCTGACGCTTCCCGCCCACGTCGAACCACGCCAGCGTTGACGAGCCCGCTTCACGAGATACATTACGGCGATAGACGACCGTGCCGTCCCTCGAGATGTCCATCTGCGGGATGCCCGCCGCGGGATCGTAGGCGACGTCGGTCAGGACCGGCACGGCCGCGCCACGCGGCTGCCTCGCGGCCACATCAAACGGCATGGCGAAGACCGTGTTGCGGTTGGAGTAGATCAGATGGCCGCTCGACACATAGCGAGCCGCAGTCCCTCCACGCGCCACGGTCTTCCGGCTCCCATCCTTCAGTGACAGGACGTCGATGAACGCGGTGTCGGCGTTGGGCGGCGTGGAATACACCGCGATCAACGCGTCGGTGCCACCAGGCAGCATCGACGGCGTCGCATAAAAGGTTTCAGTACCGGAAGGGGCGAGGATCTGCGTCGGTGCGCCGCCATCGGCAGACGCCCGCAGCAGTCCTTGCCTGATGCCCGAACCCACGAGCAGAGTGCGGTCATCGGGCCAGGTTGCTCCAGCGAAGATCGCGGCTTCCATCAGCGGCACCGGTGCTCCACCGGTGACCGAGACCTTCTTGAGCCGATTGACATCGAAGAACAAGACCCACTGTCCGTCGGGTGAGAAGGACGGGTTTGCCGCGCCTTCCGTACCGGCAATCTCAATGGCGCGTGGTTGGTCGAGCGCGCGCACAAACAGCCGCACCGATCCGCCCCCGACGCTGGCGAGGTACGCGATGCGCCTGCCGTCGGGTGAAATTGCCACAGAACTCGGCGTTGGGATCACAAGCGGCGGCAGCAGCACATCCGGACCGAGATCCATCTCGAGCTGCACGAGCGACCGTTCGGCCGGGCGTTCGACGACGCGCCATGGCGCCCATAGCGCGATCGCAGCGGCAATCGTCGCCACCGCCGCAGCAATCCACCCGGCGGTGCCGGAACGCGAGTGCGTGGTGGACGCCTCGACGTCGAGCAAATCCCACACGTCGCCGATATCGCGCAGCCGCCGGCGCGGATCCTTGGCCAGGCACCGCTTCAACAGCCGCAGCATCGAATGCGGGATCCGGTCCCATCGCGGCTCCGACTGAATCACTGCGGCAACTGTCGTGGACACGTCCTCGCCCTCGAACGGCCGTCGTCCCGTGAGCATCTCGTAGACGACGACGCCGAAGGCCCAGATGTCCGCGCGTTTATCCACGGGTTTGCCGCGCGCCTGTTCGGGCGACATGTATACCGCGGTGCCAAGGATCAGACCTGCTTGTGTCGCGAGCAGTGTCGGCGAATGCGTCAGCTTGTCGATGTCGTGACTGACTGGCTCCGACGTGCCGTGCATTTTGGCGAGGCCGAAGTCGAGCACCTTGACCGTGCCGTCGGAGCGAATCTTGATGTTGCCTGGCTTGAGATCGCGATGCACGATCCCCGCGTCGTGTGCGGCATCGAGCGCGGATGCGATCTGGCGCGCGATCCGCAGCGTCTCATCGAGCGGCAGCCCGGTTGACTTCGGACGCTGCGCGAGCATGTCGGCGAGCGTCTCGCCCTCGACCAGTTCCATCACGAGGTAGTCGGGGCCGACATCGTGCAGCGTGCAGATGTTGGGATGATTCAGCGCGGCAACTGCGCGCGCCTCGCGTTCGAAGCGCTCGGTGAATCGTTCTCCAGACACCTTCACAGCGACATCGCGTCCGAGCCGCGAATCGTGTGCGCGGTAGACGACACCCATCCCGCCGGCGCCGATCTCGGCCGTGATCTGGTACGGACCTACGCGAGAGCCGATTGCGAGGGCCATGGTCGTCTGCGCACGGGAGGTGTTACTTGAGCTCCTTGCAGGCCTCGACCTCCGAGCCGAAGTACTCGATACACGCGGCTCGATCCATCGGGCCTTTGCCGACCACCTTGGCAAACAGGAAGTCGGCGACCGATTCGATCTCGCGCGGCTGCAATGTCGCCGGTGGGTCGGGGAGGCCACCGAGCTTCTTCAGCGCAGCCTGGGTCATGCCGTAGCAGCGGCCGTCGCTGTACGCGAGGCGATCGAACGCCGGCATGGACTTGCCCGGCACGCCGCACTTGATCGCGATGATCAGCTTCTCGCGATCGAGCTTCGTGGTTCGCAGATTCGCGCCGTCGGGCATCTGCGTGTCCATCTTGCGGCCGTCCGCCGCCCAGCCGTGACACGCCTGGCAGTCGCCCTTCGTGCGGAAGATCCGCATGCCTGCAGCGACGCTCTCGGGGTCGGGGGTGGGTGCTTGAGGTGCGGCCGTTCCGGTCGCGATGAGTACGAGAATAACTGCCGCGCAAGCCAGGGAAGGTTTCATCGGCCTATTGTAGGCGGCAGCCGACGCGGTGACGAATTCAACACGGAGCCACGGAGAACGCGGAGGTAACGGAGTCAGCCGGGCGGCGCGAAGCGCGACGCCCCGCCGATCCGCTTCGTCACCGCGCTATTTCGAGTTCAGCCTCTGTGAACTCTGTGCCCTCTGTGTTGAGAAACTCCGTGTCCTCCGCTTCCTCCGTGTGCTACTGCAACGACACCGTCACGTTGCGCTTCGGCACGTACCCGACCTTGATGCGGGTCGTCTCCTTCATCGTCGCTACATCGACGACCGAGACGTCGTTGGTCACCGGGTTGGCAACGTAGGCCGTCTTGCCATCAGGCGTGAGCGTCACCCACCCCGCGCCCTTGCCAGTGAGTTCGGCGCCACCGAGCGGCTTCAGATCGGGCAACGAATACGAATAGAGGTAGTTGTTCAACCGGCTGCACACGACGAGCGTCTTGCCGTCGGAGGTGACAGCCATGCCGTGTGACGGATCCGATCCCTGCGGGACGGTGGCCTTGCCCGGCGGCAAATCGGGATTCTGGATGCGACGGATCTCCTTCTTTGTCGCGAAGTCCACAACCGCGAAGCCGTTGAATCCAGAGAGCTGCACGAAGATCCACTTCGTCGATCCGTCCGCGTTGGTGTTGAAGGTCATCGGCCGAACACCGAGGTCCATGTCGATCGTAAACGCGGGCTCATTGGTCTTGGCGTCGATCACGTTGATCGTCTTTCCGACGATCGAGCCGGCGACGGCGTACTTCCCGTCCGGCGTTACGTAGACGTTGTGAATCGTGCCTTTCGTCGGCACGTTCTTGACCTTCTGACGCGTGGTCGTGTCGATCACGTCCACGCCGCCGGGATTCCGGATGATGCCGACGTAGACATACTTGCCGTCCTTGCCGACGGCCATGTTGTTCGGATGGGCCGTCAGCGGAACGCTGGCGGTCACTTTCAGCGTCTTGGCGTCAACGATTTCGAGCGTACTGTCGGCTTCGTTGCTGACGTAGATCGTCTTGCCATCGGGTGAGGCCCCGGCGCCGTGGCCGGCCTCTATGCCGGTGATCTCGCCGACGACCTTGTTCGTCTTCGGGTCGATCAGGCTGACGTTGTCACCGGCGCTGTTGGTCTGGATGATGCGGACCTTGTTCTGCGCGGCAATCGTGATCGTGCAGAAGACGAATGCGGCTGCGACGAGAAGAAGCTTTTTCATTTTGTCTGCCCCATCACGAAATTCCGCAAGAGCTGCCACTCGGGATCGCTCTGCGAAGTCCAGTGCTTGCCACCGCTGTGATAGAAGTCGCCCCCGGCCGATTCGTCGAGCGGATGAATCAGCAACATGCTCTTCGCATTGCCAGCTATCGCCACTTTCTGTATGGCCGCGAAGTTCTTCCTGGTCTCTTCTTCGGTCCACGTGGTGCTGCCCTTGGCGAGCGGCTGCAGGGCAAACACCGGGCTGCCCTCGCCGGCGTGGCAGGAGGTGCACTTGGCGTGGCCGACGCGTTTCTTCACGAACACGGGCTGCACGTTCTTTTTGAAGTACTCGTAGTCGAGCGCCGGCGCAGCCGGCTGTTGCGCTGCCAATGCTGTAACGAGCAGCACTGCGCTCGCGGCTATGACGTTGGTCATGCGAAGACTCCCATCGGTGCGAAGGTTCCTTTCAGCACGGCCTGCGTCTGGTCGTAGCCAAGCCACTCCTTGATTGCGGTCGCGTACACGCGGCGGAAATCCGTCGTCATCTTCATGTTCCCGTCGTCCAGATCGGTGAGGCTCGGATGCCGACTATAGAAGCCGCCCTTGACCGCCTTCCCCACCAGGAACATCGGCGTCGCCGTGCCGTGGTCAGTGCCGAGGCTGCCGTTCTCTTCGACGCGGCGTCCGAACTCCGTGAAGATCATGACCGCCACATCGTCGCCTCGTCCGAGCCGCGCGACGTCGTCCATGAAGCCGCGGACCGCGTCGGCGGTGTACATCAGCAGGCGCGTGTGCAGGTCGGCCTGCTGCACGTGCGTGTCGAACGAGTTGCCCTGATAGGTGACGTAGTAGAGACGCGTCGGCATCTCGGCCGCGATGAGCGCAGCGACACGCTGCAGGTTGCCGGCGAGCCCGCCGCCCTGACCGTAGTCCACGGGCGTGCGATAGCTGGTCGAGGCGCGACGAACGAAGTCGGAACTTTCAGTCGCGTTCTTAGCGGTATTCGCCAGAAAGTCGAGCGTCGCGTTCGACGTCGTTCGCGACTCACTCAACATCGCGAGCGCGTGCTTCTCCTCGTCAGTCCCGTCGCGACGGAAGCGGCCCGGGTCGTCGAACACGAGCGGCGAATGCTGCTGGCCTCTCACGGCAAGCGACTGTGAGTTGCCAAGGTTCACAATTACGTTCTTCGACGTGGCGGGATAGGTCGCGTCAGCGAGACGGCCCAACCATCCGAGTGGCTCACCGCCGTTCGGCACGCCGGTGTGCCAGAACCCCATCGACGAGAAGTGCGACAGACTCGGATGGTCGTAGCCGCAGCCATGCACGACAGCGAGACGACCGTCTTTGTACAGACGCTCGAAGCCGACCATCGATGGATGGAAGCCGAAGCCATCGGCGACCTTGATCACCTCGCGCTCGATGATCCCGATCTTCGGCCTGGCGCGGTAGTAGGCCGGATCGCCGAAGGGCACGACAGTGTTCAACCCGTCGTTGCCGCCGGACAACTCAATGACGACGAGGATGCGGTTCGGGTGCTTCTCGACGCTCGTGCCTTGCAGCGCTTGAGCGGAGAGGGCAGCCGATGTGCGGCTGAGAATCAGTGGCAGCATCCCGCCGACACCGATCCCATACATCCCTTGGACCAGAAAGTCTCGACGCGAGCAGTGGCATTTAGACATGATCACCACCAACCACCAACCACCAACCACCAACCACTAACCAAGCTGGTATTCGGGAAGACTCAACACGACATACAACAGCTCGCGCAACGAGCGTTCGTCCATGCGCTTGCTCTTCAGAAAGTCCACGAGCACCTGACGATCCTTCTCGGCGAGCGACGCGCGCAGAAAGCGCCGAAGGAAATGATCGACGACCTTCTCAGGCGTGTCGGCGTGCGCCGCCTCGACCATCGACACGAGATCGATCGACATGGGCTGGCGCGGGATCAGCTTGGTGCGCTTGAACGCGATCTGATAGCCCGCCCACCCGCCGTAGCGCGTGTTGTAGTCCTCGTCGCGATCGATCATCTTGTTCGACTCGGCGTCGCCTTCGCGCGTCGCTTCAGTGATGTTCATGCCCATCGCGAGGCGCTCGCCGACGCGCTGATCCGTCGCCGACATCGCGCGGTCCGGCGGACGGAAGTTCTTGACGTCGGGGAACAGCACGTCACGGAACATGTTGCCGCGCTGCAGCAGCGTCGCGGGTGTGATCCACGTGCGACCGCCGGCCCAACCGGCGACATTCGGCGGATCGAACAGCGACTGACCGAGGCCACCAGTCATGCGTCCGAAGTCCGGAATCGTCGGCGTCTCGCGGAGACCCATCTTGCGATAGGTCGAGACGACCAGATGCGCTGGACTCTTGATCTGCGTCGCGTACGAAGCCGGGCTATAGAAATCCTTCGAGAGCAGAATGCGTGTCATCAGCGGCTTGATCTGGTAGCCGCTCTCGTGGAACTCGCGACCGAGTTGCGTCCGCACCGCCGGCGATAGTTCCTCGCGCACGAAGTAGCGATAGAGCTTGCCGGCGACGAACTCGCCGGTGACCGGCTGCTCGAGGATGATGCGGATGATGTCGTCGCCGTTGAACGTGCCTTTCCGTCCGAGGAAAGTCTTCTCGGCGAAATCGTGCTGCGCGGCATCGAACTTATAGGTGAGGACGTCGTTGGTCCAGCCGGTGAACGCGCGCGCGGCTTCGCGCACGTCGTGCTCGGTGTAGTTGCCGACGCCCATCGAGAACAGCTCGAGCAGCTCGCGGCCGAAGTTCTCGTTCGGATGCGACTTCACGTTCTCGCCGTTGTCGAGATAGACGAGCATCGCCGGATCCTTGAGGATTCCGATCAGCAGATCCTGAAGCCGGCCAGAGGCGTTGGCACGCAGCATCAGGTTCTGCTGCAGCATCATCCGGTAGTCGCGAACCTTGTTCTCGCCGGTCGCGAAGTGCCCGTGCCAGAAGAGCGTGAGTTTCTCTTCGAGCGGTCGTGGCGTTGCGAGCATCCGATTCGCCCACCACAACCCGAGTCGTTGCGTCTCGATCTGGTTCGCGTACAAGCCGTAGAAGAACTTGTCGACGATTGGCTGCAGCCGGCGCGGCGAACCGGGCGACAGCATTTTCTCGCCGAGTCCTTCACCGCGGTCGCGCGCGAGGCGCACCGCCTCGGCACGGCTGGGCGGGAACGGATCCATGCCCCGGTCCCAGATGCCGGATTCGTCGAACGGTTTCAACGCGCTGTTGTCGATCGACTCGTAGTTCACCAGCCGCGCCACTGCCTGGTCAGGCGACAGTGCGGCGAGGCGTTCGATCTCGGCGGGCGTCGCGCCGAAGCCGGCGCGCTCGATGAGATGCGCGGCGCGGTCGTAGTTCCAGTCCGCCTTTGTAATGGGAGTGAGATCGTCGGCCCAGGACGCCGGGCCAGGCGCAGTGGCCACGCGTGCCGCGAGCGTCAGCGCGACCGCGCACACGACCAGACCTGCCAAAAGGGGGCGGACCAACGAGCGAATCATGGGCACCCTCGGGCGTGGATTATACGCGCGGCACGTCCAAAAGGACGTGCCCTACCGCTCGTAGGGCCGGTCCTTTCGGACCGACCGTAACCAAATGACGCTCCTGACGGTTTATCCTCTTTGACCGTCT
>Ga0065712_10000158_pt1 | contig 36641 bp, 28 predicted proteins | sample MisRhiReplicate1_FD_59099 | JGI IMG/M metagenome (GOLD analysis project Ga0065712, IMG submission 59099) | Miscanthus rhizosphere microbial communities from Kellogg Biological Station, MSU, sample Rhizosphere Soil Replicate 1: eDNA_1 v3... | ecosystem: Host-associated > Plants > Roots >...
CAACGCCGCGGTTACTGCTGCGGCAGCGGCTGCCGCCACTGTCCCTACTAATCAAGCACAAGGACTCCCCAATCGCTTTTCGCGTTTGGAGTTCAAGCTTTAGCTTGTCTTCGAGCGGCAACCTAAAGGTTGAACTCCAAACGAATACTGAAGATGTGCTTTTTGTGCCTTTTTGTGCCTATACTATCGACACTGCGTCACTCTCAACTCTTTAATTAAGATTGGAAACACCAGACTATGCGCGCTTTGCTCATTCGCAGTCTTGTGCTGCTCGTTGTCACCACGATGATTGCCACTAACATCAACAACAACTCCAACGCGATGACAGATGAAAATCCTTTGCTCGCCAAGTGGGAAGGCCCGTATGGCGGCGTCCCACCTTTTGACCGTGTGCAGATCCCGCTCTTCAAACCAGCACTCGAGACTGCCATGGCCGAGCAACTCGCGGAGATCGACCGCATCGCTAAAGATTCTGCTCCGCCGGACTTCGAAAACACGATCTCAGCTCTCGAGCGCAGCGGCCGCACGCTCGATCGCGTCTCAACGTTGTATGGAGTTTGGGGAGCGACGATGAGTAGCCCTGAGTACCAGGTGGTCCAACGAGAGATGGCGCCGCGGCTCGCCGCCTTCAACGATCAGATCACGCAGAACGAAGCCCTCTTCAAACGAATCGAAGCTGTCTATAACTCTCCCGCAAAAGCAAAGCTGACGCCCGAACAGCAACGCGTCACCTGGCTCTACTACACGAACTTTGTTCGCGCCGGCGCGCGCCTGAGCCCAGACGCAAAGAAACGACTTTCCGAGATCAACCAGCAACTCGCCGGACTTTACACAAAGTTCAGTCAAAACGTGCTTGCCGAAGAGACGGATCAGTTCATCGTCTTAAAGACCGAGGACGAACTTGCCGGACTGCCGCAATCATTACGCGACGCGGCCGCCGCAGCCGCCGAGACAAAGAAACAACCAGGCGCATGGGTAATCATGAACACTCGTTCGTCGATTGATCCGTTTTTGACTTACTCCGATCGTCGCGACTTGCGTGAAAAAGCATGGCGCATGTTCGTTAACCGCGGCGACAACGGAGGCGAGCACGACAACAACGCGATCATCACCGAGATCCTGCAACTCCGCGCCGAGCGTGCGAAACTGCTGGGCTATCCCACACACGCGCACTGGCGTCTCGAAAATTCAATGGCCAAGACACCAGAAAGGGCAATGGAACTGATGGAAGCGGTCTGGAAGCCGGCCGTCGCGCGCGTGCACGAGGAAGTTGCCGACATGCAGGCGCTGGCCGATAAAGAAGGCGCGAAGATCAAGATCGAGCCCTGGGACTATCGCTATTACATGGAGAAGGTGCGCAAGGCCAAATACGATCTGGACCAGAATGAGGTCAAGCCTTATCTCCAACTCGAGAAGTTGCGCGAAGGCATCTTCTGGGTCGCCGGCGAGCTTTTCAACTTCGACTTCACGCCAGTCACAAACGTTCCTGTGGCCCATCCGGACATTCGCGTCTGGGAAGTAACTGACAAGACTACAAAGAAACACATCGGTCTCTGGTATTTCGATCCGTACGCGCGCGCCGGAAAACGCTCGGGCGCCTGGATGAATGCCTACCGCACGCAGGAACGAGTCAACGGTGAGATCACGACGATCGTTTCGAACAATGCGAACTTTGTGAAAGGCAAGCCTGGCGAGCCACTCCTGATCTCGTGGGACGATGCAACGACGATGTTCCATGAGTTTGGACACGCGCTGCACGGCTTGAACTCAAACGTCACTTATCCTTCAGTGGCAGGAACGTCTGTCCCACGCGACTACGTCGAGTTTCCGTCACAGCTTTTGGAACACTGGCTTTCAACTCCGGAAGTGCTCCAGCGCTTCGCGCTTCACTACCAAACAGGTAAACCGATCCCGCAAGCTCTCGTCGATAAGATAAAGCGTTCGGCAACCTTCAATCAGGGATTCGCGACAGTGGAATACTTGTCGGCGGCACTGATCGACATGAAGTTGCACCTCGCGGGCGATCGCAAGATCGATCCCGATGCATTCGAGCGCGAGACGCTGGCGCAGCTCGGCATGCCGAAAGAGATCGTGATGCGGCATCGCACGCCGCAGTTCCTGCACGTCTTCGGCGGTGATGGGTATTCGGCGGGTTATTACAGCTATCTCTGGTCTGATGTGCTCACAGCGGATGCGTTTGGCGCATTTGTCGAAGGCAAGGGACCGTACGACAAGGCAGTAGCGGAGCGGCTGCGGAAGTACATTTTCTCCATCGGCAACACCGTGGATCCGGCTGATGCGTATCGCGCGTTCCGCGGACGCGATCCGAAGATCGACGCGCTGATGAAGAAGCGCGGCTTCGCCACGAAAACTTAACCACAAAGACACTAAGACACAAAGGTCTTTTGTGCCTTTGTGTCTTAGTGGTTAATTATCGTCTTGAGGTTGTTGTCGGCGAGCAGCTTATTGAACGCCGTAAGATCTCGATTCAGAACATCATCCAGGCGCTGACGGAGTGCAGCGAGTTGTTGCTTGAGCAGAGCTTGCACTTCACGCTGTTGCTTCGTCGGCCCGAAGTCTCCACTCGCGAGCCCACTCGCCAGGTAGTTGATCTTCGTCAATAACTTCGGTGGCCAGCGGACCGCATCCTGCCCCTGTCCAGTCAACTTCCGCTGAATCAACTCTTCCTCAATGTCTATCAACTTCTTATCGAGATCATCCGCGGCCGGCCTGACAGACGTCGCAGTCAGTTGCAGCAGTTGACTGCGAATCAACTCGATCTGATTGACCATTTGAGAGCCACTCTCGAGATCATTCCGCAGCTCGAGCATCATCGTCGTTTGTGAGTTGATGTCGGCTTCCGTCCCTCCGGAGTTTGGATCCTTCTTGACGATGAGCGGCTGACTTTGTTCACTGCCTCCCGCGGAAAGCTTTACGGTGTAAGTGCCGGGCGGTAACAGTATGGACATTCGCGGCGCGCCCGGAGCATTTCGAGTTCCATCCTGTCCGACCTTGATCTCGGGTGCGTATGCCGGACTCGTTCTCATGCGTACCTCGGTAGTCTGCTCGCCTTCGAGGTTCCAGGTAATACGGTTGAGACCAGCGCTCTTTGTGCCTTTGATTGTCCGAACGGTCTGGCCCTTCGCATCCTCGATTCTGATGCGCACATCTCCGGCGGGCACCGACTTGAGGTAGTAACTGATCGCTGCTCCATAAGGCGGGTTCTGCCCGGCGGATGGATCGTCTGATATCGTTACCGGCGCCGTACCCGGTCTGAACCGGTAAGTCGGGCGTGGCGGAAATAGGTGCGCGGTCGAATCGCGAACTGTTTGGTTCATCTGCTGAACCGGCGTGAGATCGTCGAGAATCCAAAAGCCGCGCCCGTAAGTCGCGATCACGAGATCGTTGAAATGCTCCTGGACCACCATCCAGTAGACCGGCGCGTGCGGCAGGTTGCTTTGCAACGGCTCCCACTTCTCGCCATCGTCAAACGAAACGTACAACCCGTTCTCCGTGCCCACGTACAGCAAGCCTGCGCGCACCGGATCTTCACGAATGCAATGCGCATAGCTCAGCATGCTGCGCGGAATGCCATTCGTGATCGCTTTCCACGTCTTGCCGTAATCCTTCGTCTTGTAAATGAAAGGATCGCGATTGTTCACCTGGTGGAAATCCACGGTGATGTAAGCCGCGCCGGGTTCGTAACGAGAAGGCTCGATGTTGCTGACAGTGCCCCACTTCGGCAGGTCCGGAATGTTCTTCGTAACATTCGTCCAGTTTTTGCCGCCGTCACGCGTTAGCTGGACCAGGCCATCATTCGTTCCGACCCAGATGAGTCCTTTCTCTTTCGGTGATTCAGCGATCGCGAAGATGACTGAGAAATACTCGACGCCGATATTGTCACCCGTCAAACCGCCTGAGAAACCCTGTTTGCTCTTGTCGTTGGTGGTAAGGTCCGGACTGATGACCTGCCAACTCTGACCGTCATCAGTTGTCTGGTGAACAACCTGGCTGCCCACGTAAAGCTTCTTGTGATCGTGCGGCGAGATCGTCAACGGAAACGTCCAGACAAACCTGTACTTCACGTCGGCCGCCGGCGAGCCATTCGTTTGATCCGGCCACACTTCGACGCGGCGTATCTGGCCGTTACGCAGATCAAAACGTTCGACGATACCGCCGACGCTGCCCGAACCTGAAGCGCTCGACCAGATAGTGTTTGGATCGACTGGATCCGGAGTGGCCCAACCACTTTCTCCACCGCCGACGGACTGCCACGCGCTGCGAGGAATCGATCCGGAAACGCCGCCGCCTGCCGAGCGACTCGGTCCACGATACGACGGATCATCCTGTTCGTTCCCGTAGACGTAATAAGGGATTCGATTATCGACAGTGACGTGGTACATCTGCGCGATCGGAAGTTGAATTCGATCCCAGGTCTGCCCGCGTGTCGTCGAGATCGACACACCGCCATCGTTCGCCACTGCCATCCGGTTCGCATTTGTCGGATCGATCCAGATGTCATGATTGTCGCCGCCGGGACTGGCGTTTGCGAGCATCATTCTGTTGGTTTCGCCTCCGTCCGTGGACAGTGCGAAGCCCGAAGTGAGGTAGTAAGTTTCGTTCTCGTTATCGGGAGCGACCGCCACGCGAAAGTAATAGTGCGTGCGGCCGCCAAGATTTCGATCGTAGCTGACCAGACGCCAATTCTCGCCGCCATCATCCGAGCGCCAGAGTTTGCCGCGATCAGTTTCTTTTCCATTCAGAGGCACGCCATCGCCTGTTTCGATTAGTGCGTAAATGCGCTTCGAGTTGCTGGCCGCGATTGCGAAGGCGATTTTGCCGGTAGTGCGGGTTGGCAGGCCGTTACCGGAAAGACGTTTCCAGTTAACGCCGCCGTCAGTCGATTTGAAGAGACCGCTGCCTGGCCCACCACTTTCGCGGCCCCACGTGTGAATCTCAATCGGCCACATGCCCGCAAATACGATGTTCGGATTATTCGGATCCATCTCGAGATGAGCGCAACCGCTGTTCTCATCGGTGAACAGCACGCGTTGCCAGGTCTTGCCGCCGTCAGTGGTGCGGAAGACGCCGCGTTCCTGCTGTGGGCCATAAGCATGGCCGAGAGCGCCAACGAGAACTACGTCCGGGTTCTTTGGATCGATCACCACGCGACTGATCCGTCCGGTCTTCTCCAGTCCCATCAGCGTCCAGGTCTTGCCGGCGTCTGTCGATTTGTAGATTCCCTGGCCCACCGAAATATGGCTGCGTATCCACGGCTCGCCTGTGCCTGCCCAGACGATGTTCGGATTAGACGGTGCAATCGCGAGCGCGCCGATGGATGAGACTGGTTGGGAGTCAAAGATTGGTTCCCAATGAACGCCGCCGTCGATGGTTTTCCAGATACCGCCTGACGCCGCGCCAACGTAGTAGATATTTGGTTGGCCGGGAATGCCAACGACTGAAGTAAGACGATTACCGGTTGGGCCGATGTGTCGAAAGCGAAGCGCTCCCAGTAGGTCTTTGTTTGTCTCCTGCGCTTGAACTGAAAGGACCGAAAAGCAGAGCGCGAACAGTAAAAGGATGGTACGCTTTCGCATCAACATGGGAGTCTCCTTGGTTTGGAACAATCAAACCACAAAGACACTAAGGCACAAAATTAATTAACTTTGTGTCTTAGTGCCTTCGTGGTGAAATTCACTCGACCGTGCGTTAGTTTCGCCGGCCGCCCATCAAACGCAACAGGAAGAAGAAAAGGTTGATGAAGTCGAGATAGAGAGACAAGGCGCCTACGACAGCGAAAGCTCCCACGCGACCATCAGGCAATGCGACGGCCATCTGTTTCAGGCGTTGCGCATCCCACGCAGTCAAACCGGTAAACACCAGCACGCCTACCACTGAGATCACAAATTGCAGCATGTCATTCTGCCAGAAGAAGCTCACGACCATGGCTATAATTAAGCCGATGAGGCCCATGAACATGAACTGGCCCACGCCTGCGAGACTTCTCTTCGTGAAAGTGCCGAACACAGCCAGCGCGCCAAACATTCCCGCGGTGATCACAAACGTGGAAACAATGGAGGCGCCTGTATAGACCAGCAGGATCACTGAAGTAGTGACCCCAACCAGCGCAGAGTAGAGGATAAAGAGTCCGGCAGCAGTTGCCGGCGCCAATTTCCCGACGCGAGCAGAAAGGTAAAACACGACTCCGAGCTGTCCAAATAGCAGAATCCAGAACAAAATTCGGTTAAGTATCAGCGTTTTAATCAGCAGCGGCGAAGAGGCGACGGCCAAAGCGGTTCCTGAGGTAATCAGCAGGCCAAGAAACATCCAGCCATAGACCTTGCTCAAAAACGCGGTGACCCGAACGTCGCGAACATCCGCCGAAACAAACGAAGAAGATTCATTCCAACTCATTCTTTTAAACTCCTTGTGGGGGACTCCCAACTACTTCAATCGCTGCTTATTATATCCGATTATCATTGACACAACACTCGACTAAAGGAATCATCAGTTGCGGCCCCGATTCGACAATGAAACTTCAGGAGGATCTATGGTTACCAGAAGCTTTTTAATCGTAGTGGTAGTCTTGCTGCTTGTAGGTCCGGCTTTCAGCCAGTTTGGCCAATCTAACCGGCTGACTGACCTCGCTTCGCGGTTGTCGCGTGACGCGGACGATTTTGCGGACACCAGCTATAACGGTTTCACCGGCAACTCGCGGGCCTTCCGTAATGATGTCGAAGCCGTAATGCTGGCGTATCAGTTTGCCGGCGCCTCGCGGATTTTCTACCGCATGGTGGTTGACCGGCGTCGCAATCAGGATCTGCGCGATGCCTTCGACATGCTGCAAACTCTCGCGCGTTCCGTTGAGCGCAACAACGTGCAGCGAAACACCTGGTACAACATTCAACGATCACTCCAGGATATCTCGCGCGAACTCAATTCCGATTCATCGAGCGGTGGTGGCGGCGGAGGTAATCAGTATCCGGGGGATTCGGGACGCGGCGGGCGTATGACGTGGAGAGGCCGGGTTGACGATGACGTGCGCATCAGAATTCGCGGCGGCTCCGCTGAGATCGAAACTATAGGTGGGACAGAGTTCAGCGATAGCCAACCGAACTTCTTTAATTCACTGCCTAACCGGCGCGTGACCGTCAGGCTGACAGCCAAGCGAGGGCGCGGTGATATCTTCATCGAGCAACAACCCTCGCGCGAAAACGATTTCACGGCAATCGTCCGGATCAAAGATCCGAAAGGCGGCGCATCGGATTACGAGTTTGAGTTGCAGTGGTGACTTTCTTATCCACAGATTACACCGATTACACAGATTTATCTGTGAATCTGTGGATTACTCTTTCACTAGAATCTCGTCCACGAAGATCCAGGCATCGCCGCCGCTGCCGGGGTGCCACGCAGGGATCTTTCCGAGGTTCACCGCGCGAATGCGAACGTAGCGTGCATTCTGAGGTGAGATTTTTTTAACGAAGTCCCTGATCACAACGCCTTCCTGTCGGTCAGGGACTTCGTTCACAATTGACCCAGCCGGAGCAAAGCTCTTGCCGTCGATCGATAACTCGATCTCCACGCGACTCGGCATCCAGATCCACGAGCCAACATCCTGCAAGAACCCTGCTCCAACCTGCGAAACTGTTTGAACGCTTCCTAAATCAACTACGGCGACGAAGTCTTTGCCTTGATAACCTTGCCAGCCGCCGCCACTCCAATTCGCACTACCGCGAATACCGTCAATCAGCGCGAAATCTCCGCCGCCTGTGTATTGCGAGCTGTAGTTTGACTGCAAAGTGATCTTCCAATCGTGCGGAATGCGGTGGTACTTCGCGGTCGCGACGAGACTGTGCCGGCCGTCCGCAGCAATCGCCAACGCCTTCACAGTCGTATCAGCTTCGATCACAAATGGTCTCGTAAACCGGCGCGAGTTTGAATTCGGTTCTGAACCATCAGTCGTGAAATAAAGACTCGCTGAGCTCGTTAAACTAATCTCGAGCCGATCTCTGAATGTTTGTCCGGCAGCTCTGATCACCGGCACCGGAACAATCTCAGGAGCATCAATGCGCGAGACCGACTCGTTTCCTGGTCCAGTTCCCCAGCGGGGATTGGGTCGCGGCCCCATTTGAAAAACAAGCTCGCCTCCAGCCATGACGTCGTCATGCAGCAGGAACGACTTGTTGTAGGCTCGCCCGTTCAGCGTCGCGGATTGAATGTAGCTATTGCGCTCCGAAATATCGACAGCGCGAATCACAAACGACTTACGATTCTCGAGATTAAAGCGGACCTGTGGAAACATCGGCAGTCCAATAGCATAAACTTTCGAACCCGGAGTCACTGGATAAAACCCGGCCGCACTCAACACGTACCACGCGGACATCTGTCCACAGTCTTCATTGCCGATGAGGCCGTCAGGTTCAGGTTTATAGAACTGGCCCATGATCTGGCGAACCCGCGACTGCGTCTTCCACGGCTGGCCCACATAGTTGTATAGATAGGCCATGTGATGACTCGGCTCGTTGCCGTGAGCGTATTGCCCAATCAAGCCGGTGATGTCTGCCTGTTCGCGGCCAGTGGTCCGGCTGTCTGTCGCAAATAACTGGTCCAGCTTCTGAGCAAACCTTCCGCGGCCGCCCATCAGCTCGATGAGGCCGCTGACATCCTGGGGCGCGAAGAACGTGTATTGCCATGAGTTCGCTTCAGTAAATCCGAAAGTGACCTCGCGTGGATCGAAAGGCTCGACCCAGTTGCCGTTACTGCGCGGACGCATGAAGCCCGAGGCCGGATCGAAGACGTTTTTGTACGACTGCGCGCGTGCACTGTAGCGCTGGTAATCAGCGGTCTTGCCGAGCATCCGAGCCACTTCCGCGATGCACCAATCGTCGTACGCATACTCGAGCACCTTCGAGACTGATTCTCTTTCATCCTCCGTCGCCAGATAACCGTTATCAATATAGGCGCCGAGCCCGCGATATTTTCTCAACTCCGCACTGTGCTTCATTGCGTCGAACGCCTTTTGCAGATCGAACCCGTCAATGCCTTTCGCCGCCGCGTCCGCAATGACTGACACCGCGTGATAACCGATCATCGTGTCAGTCTCGTTGGCTGCGAGCTCCCAAACGGGCAGACGGCCTCCCTGCTCGTATTGGGCCAGGAACGTCTTGATGAAATCGCGCGTGCGTTTTTGATCGATGATGGTGTAGAGCGGGTGCGCGGCGCGAAACGTGTCCCAAAGAGAGAAGACGGTGTAGTTAGTGAAGTCGTTCGCCTGGTGCGTTTTGAAATCTCGCCCGCGATAGCGCCCGTCGATATCCATGAAGAGATTGGGCGCGGTCATCGCGTGATAGAGCGCGGTGTAGAAGTTTGTTAACTGTGCGTCAGTTCCGCCAGTGGCGACAATCTTGTTGAGCTCGGCATTCCATGCGGCGGTGGCATCGGATCTCACTTTGTCAAAATTCCAATCGTTCAACTCCGCGTGGAGATTTTTCAACGCTCCATCGACATCGACCGAGGAGATCCCGACTTTAACGAGCACCGGCGCGCCGGAGCGGGCATCGAAACGGAAGTAAGTTTTCAGATTCCCCTCTGTCTGACCATACGACGTAAACGGCTGTGAAAACTCCAGCGCGAAGTAGACGATTTGATCTTTGGCCCACGCCTGCGAGCGTCGCCAACCAACGGCTGTGGTGCTGCCGGTGATGCGAAAGCCTGAGTCGATCACCTTGTCGCGGTGAGTGAGGTCAATGATGATGTTTGCTTCCCCAGTGCGAGGAAAAGTGTACCGGTGCATTCCCGCGCGTGCCGTGGCGGTCAGCTCGACGAGAATGTTGTCGTCGTCGAGCTTGACTGAGTAGTAACCGGGAGTAGCAGTCTCGTTACGATGTTGGAAGCGAGACGCATAACCTTTATCAGTCCGGCCATCCTTCAAAGCGTCGAAGAAGACCTCGCCGACCGTCGGCATCAAAAGGACGTCGCCATAATCCGAGATGCCCGTGCCGCTAAGATGCGTGTGACTGAAGCCGTAGATGATGGAATCCGAGTAGTGATAACCCGAGCAGCCGTCCCAACCGGTGAGTCTTGTGTCAGGACTGAGTTGGACCATTCCGAAAGGCACGATCGCGCCCGGAAACGTGTGGCCGTGGCCGGCGGTGCCGATGAAGGGATTGACGTAACGTGTGAGATCTTGCTGAGCGGAAACCTGGAACGAAAATAAGAGGAGCAGGCTAACAGAACTTACAAGCTGTTTCAGGATTGACAGATCGCTTAACCGCACTCAGCGCTACTCAGACGGCGGTAATGAGTGAATCAAACGACGAATGCGATCTGCAAACAGCACGTCGATCTTGCAGGGCTCGATCACCTTCGTGACCTCTCCCAAGCCAAACGTCGGATGCATCATTGCTTGCCCGGTGCGATAGGTTCGGGTGCGGTCATACGGCGCGCCCGCTTTGGCTGCTGAACGTTTCGTCGTCTCATCGGCCTGGGCACCGCTTTTGAATGCACTGCGTTCACCACACTTCGGACAGCTTACTCGTGAGACCTGTCCACGCTTGGTGACGGAGACGACGACATGGCCGCGCACCTCATTGCAAACAACACAAAGCTTCTCGACACGGTCGCCCACTGTAAAAACCGGCTTATTCATCGCTCCTCCTAAACCTAAAGATGTTTTATAGGTCCTATAGGTCATATAGGACCTATCTTTTTAATTCTTACCAGCGAGGCTCACGATTGCCGCCGCCGCCACCGCCGTAGCCACCACCACGACCGCCGCCGCCACCATAGCCTCCGCGATTACCACCGCGTCCGCCACCACCGCCAAAGCCGCCACGTCCACCACCGCCACCGCCGCCGCGATTGCCGCGATCCTCGCGTGGACGAGCCTCATTAACGGTCAGATTGCGACCATTGAATTCCTTGCCGTTGAATTGGGAAATTGCTGCTTCGCCTTCTTCCTTCGAAGACATTTCGACAAAGCCAAAACCGCGTGAACGTCCGGTATCACGATCTTCAATAACAGAGGCCGATTCGACCGTACCTGCCTGGCCAAACAGTTGCTGTAAATCACTGCTTGAGGTTTGGAATGCGAGGTTTCCTACGTAAAGTTTCATAGACATGTAAATGCTCCTCTCCCGCTTCTCAGGGAGTGTCAAAAGAAGCTTTGATCGAAGTGGCTCCGTTGTAACGGCAGCAGCGAAAGCTCTAGTTCGGATGCTCAAGATGAGCGGCTTCTGTAGTTTGGGTCAGGACCTGCTCTCGAATCATCCAAAACGCCGCCGCCAACTCACCGAGGCACGGGGCGCATCACCGTTGATGCGCGAGAGAAGGGATTAACAGGCTGTATGATGCACTACGAAGGGCCATACTTGCAAATCCCGGGCTTGCGCTAATGAGAATTGATGCTATACTGCGCCCCTCCGTCCAGACACTCGTTCCTAAGTAAGCAGTAAAACTCCCAATCAGGTTCTGGTGTGCGATTCCGGTCTCTTCCGGATCGTATTCGCATCTCCAGCGCATGCAGTTCACCTCCCGCTTGTTTGTCTCAATATGTTTCGAGTCATTGGAATCATGAGATCTGTTGATGTTGTCTACCCCGCTCGATTTCTCGCCGTTGCGGGCGGCTACACCCCCACCAACCCACTTACAATCTGGAGGAGAAAAGTATGAAGAAAGTTTTCGCGTTACTTATTTTTGCGGGTCTTTGCGTATCTGCTTTCGTCTCGCGGCCTGTCAGCAGCGAGTCCGGGAAGAACGGAGTTGGGTCAGAGAAAGCCAAGCTTCGCAAGACCGCTAATAAGATTGAAAACAGTTACATCGTAGTGCTGGACGAGTCGGTCATCGGCGAGAGAGGACGTTTTTCGATCGCGCCGTATGTCGCGCAGGAAATGGTCGCAACCCACCGCGGCCAACTCAAACACCTTTACCAGCACGCGCTAAATGGCTTTGCCGTTCAGATGTCCCCGGAAGATGCCGAAAACCTGAGCCTCGACTTTAGGGTCAAGTATGTGGAAGAAGACGGCGTGGTCACGGCTGATACAACTCAGAGCAATCCGCCATGGGGCCTGGATCGCATCGACCAACGCAACTTGCCATTGAGCGCAACCTACACGTACAACTGGACCGGTTCGGGCGTCCGCGCATACGTGATCGACACCGGCATTCGCACCACCCATACTCAATTTGGCGGACGTGCTTCAAACGTCTTCGATGCCTTTGGCGGCAGCGGTGCGGATTGTAATGGTCACGGCACTCACGTCTCGGGCACGATTGGCGGTTCCACCTACGGCGTGGCCAAGAGTGCGTTACTGCGTGGCGTGCGCGTGCTCGATTGCAATGGTTCCGGATCGAACTCGGGCGTAATTGCAGGTGTTGATTGGGTGACAAACAATCACATTAATCCGGCAGTCGCAAACATGAGTCTCGGAGGCGGAGCTTCAAGCGCGCTCGACACAGCCGTCAACAACCTCGCGAATTCGGGTGTGCCGATCGCAGTTGCTGCTGGTAACAGCAATGCTGACGCCTGCGGCACGTCGCCGGCTCGTGCGGCCAACGCCATCACAGTCGGCGCAACAACCACGAGTGACGCACGCGCCTCGTTCTCAAACTTCGGCACGTGTTTGGACATTTTCGCACCAGGTCAGGGGATCTTGTCGTCATGGTTCAGCTCTGACACCGCGACGGCAACGTTGAGCGGAACTTCCATGGCTTCACCACACGTCGCGGGAGTGGCAGCGCTTTACAAACAATTTAGTCCGGGCGCTTCGGCGTCAACCGTTCGCAACGCTATCGTCAATGGCTCGACGACTAACCATGTGACGAATGCCGGCACAGGTTCACCAAACCGGTTGCTGTATTCACTGTTCTTCTGAAGTATTAACCACGGATTGACGCGGATGATACGGATCTGTTCTGATCCGCATCATCCGCGTTTTATCTGCGCCCTACAACTTGTGAGGTGAAGCCCATGAAAATACGGCGAACTGTCTCCCAACTGTGCATCGTTGCGTTATGCGCCACGATGCTGGTTGCGCAACAAGCAACAGCACCTGCGAAACGTGCGCTCACCCATCAGGATTACGATTCCTGGCGATCGATTCTTGCCCAGCAGGTCTCGCGTGACGGTAAGTTCATGGCTTACGCATACGTGCCGCAGGATGGCGATGGCGACATTGTCGTGCGCAACATCGCGACGGGCGTTGATTGGAAAGCGCCGAGAGGTTATCGGCCGCCTGTGCCGCCGCCCGATGATCCAGGCACGAACCTCGCCGAGTATCAGGCGGAGCAGGCGCGTTTAGTGCGACCGGTCTTCACGGCGGACAGCCGTTTCCTCATCTTCTCCACCGAACCAACCAAAGCGGAAGTGACGAAGGCGAAGAAAGATAAAAAGAAACCGGAAGACATGCCGAAGAACGGACTCGGCATCATGGATCTCTCGAATGGAACTGTGACACGCGTCGAGAGAGTGAAGACTTTCCGCGTGCCGGAAGACGGTTCAGGTTTTATTGCGTATCTACTCGAACCAAAGCCGGAGGAGAAGCCGGCTCCGCAACCTAGTCCTGCGGCTGAAGCAACACCTACCGCGCCACGCCCATCCAGATCGGCCAGGAAAAAGGAATACGGAAGCGAACTCGTCCTGCGCAATATGGCGACTGCCGCCGAACGAAAGTTCGACGACGTCCTCGACTTCACAATCAGCAAAGATGCTAAGACACTCGTGTTTACAGTTTCATCGCGCAAGGAAGACATAAACGGTGTCTACGCAGTGACCACTGACAGCGACGGCCCGCCTGCCGTCATCCTCAGCGGCAAAGGAAAGTATCAAAAACTCACGTGGGACGAAGACAACAACCAACTCGCATTTACCAGCGACAAGGAAGACGCCGATGCGAAGCAGCCTAAGTTTCGTGTTTACTCCTGGAACCGCAAAGATCCGCAAGCTACTGAGATTGTCTCTATCACCTCACCGGGCTTTCGCAAGGAGTTCGTCGTCAGCGAACGCGCAAATCTCAATTTCTCTCTCGACGGCAGTCACTTATTTTTAGGAACAGCGCCTCCGCCCGAGCCGGAAAAGAACCCGGACGAAGAGATTCCCGCTGACGAAAAGGTGCTCGTCGATCTGTGGCACTGGAAAGACGATTACGTGCAGCCGATTCAGAAGGTGCGCGCCGAGCAGGACCGCAACCGATCGTATCGCGCAGTTTACGATCTTCAGGCGAAGAAGTTTGTCCAGCTCGCCGACGATACGATGGAGAACATCTCGCCATCGAATGACGGCAGCTATGCCATTGGTTCTGATAACCGGAAATATCGAACCATCTCTGATTACGATCCGGGCTTCGCCGATTACTACCTGGTCAACACATCCGACGGATCGCGCAAGCCGCTATTGACCAAACAGCGCGGCAACGTCTCCCTATCGCCAAACGCGAAATACGCAATTTACTTCGACGGCAAAGACTGGAACTCTTACTCCGTTTCCAACGGCACATTCACGAACCTCACCAAAAACTTAACCGTGCACTTCTATGATGAACAGAACGACGTGCCTTCCGTTCCCGGCTCGTACGGCATCGCCGGTTGGACCAAAGACGACGCAGACGTTTTGATCTACGACCGTTACGACATCTGGCAAATCGCGCCGGACGGCAGTCACACGAAAAACCTGACCGACGGCGCAGGCAGGAAAGCTATGACGGTGCTTCGCTATGTTCGTCTCGATCCGAAAGAGCGTTGGATCGATCCTGACAAGCCGATGCTGCTCTCAGCGCAAAACGAAGAGACGCGCGATTCCGGTTTCTATCGCGACAAAGTCAACAGCGATGCTCCGCCGCAGAAACTACTCATGGCAGCGAAGGATTTCAACACTCCGGCCAAAGCGAAGGATGCTGATGTGCTGATCATGACGGCCTCGCGGTTCGATCAGTTTCCGGATGTTTGGGTGACTAATAGTTCCTTTAGAGAGCTGAAGCGCGTCAGTAATGGCGACGCCCAACGTGCTCCGTACAACTGGGGCACCGCCGAGTTGGTGAGTTTCAAAAACGTGGATGGTGTGCCTTTGAAGGGTTTGCTGCTGAAGCCCGACAACTTCGATCCGAAGAAGAAGTACCCAATGCTCGTCTTCATTTACGAGCGGCTGTCGCAGGGCTTGCATACGTTCCGCAATCCAGCGCCGGGAACGACGATCAATGCCACCTACTACGTGAGCAACGGCTATCTCGTCTTCATGCCCGACATCATCTACACGATCGGCTATCCCGGAAGCAGCGCTTTGAAATGCGTGTTGCCGGGAGTGCAGGCGGTGGTTGACCGCGGTTACGTAAACGAGAACGCGATCGGCATTCAGGGACATAGTTGGGGTGGTTATCAGATCGCGTACATGGTGACGCAGACCAATCGATTCAAGGCTGCCGCGCCGGGCGCATTGGTGGCAAACATGACGAGCGCCTACAGCGGAATTCGCTGGGGCACGGGCTTGCCGCGCCAGTTTCAATACGAACGTTCACAGTCGCGCATTGGCGGCAGCTTGTGGGAGTATCCGCTGCGCTTCCTCGACAACTCTCCGATCTTCCGTGCGGATCGAGTCGAGACGCCGCTGCTGATGATTCACAACGATGAAGACGATGCGGTGCCATGGTATCAGGGGATTGAATTCTTTCTCGCGCTACGAAGGCTTGGGAAAGAAGCGTACTTGTTTACTTACAATGGCGAGAAGCACGGGTTAAGAAAACGAATCAATCAGAAGGACTACACGCATCGCTTGCAGGAGTTTTTCGATCACTTCCTGAAGGGCGCGCCCGCGCCGGAGTGGATGGAGAAAGGCATTCCTTACTTGCAACGCGAGAAAGAGAAGGAGAAGTATCGCGTTAGTGAAGACAAACCGTAGGTTGCGAGTTTAACGTCCAACCTCGTAGCCGGTTCGCTTGGGTCAGCTAATAATGGACTATTTAAAATCTAACGCTAAAGACTCACGCGCTCGATCTCGTTTTCTCGTTGCTGTTCTCCATGCTTGATATCAGTCACGCTGAGACTCGGGAGAGTTGTACTCGTCTCCTCAGGGTCTATGACCTCCTGAGCCGTCAATAATCGTAAAGCATCGATTGCTGCTTGTATTTCGCGTCCTCTGGCCTCAATGAAATCCAACAATTGTCCCGGTGTGCGAGTGTCTTCTTCGGATTTCGCGTTAGGATTAACCGCCTTCAAATCGTAGACCATGTCGTCAATTGACGAAGCTTTGGAGTTCAATTCGCGTATCTTGCCGTCAAGAGCGCCTAGGTTTTTCTGCAACTCCTCCAATTGTTCGGCTGGTCCATTCGCACCTTTCAGCTGTTTGATGTCGTTCCGTAACTGGGAAGCTTCGGAAGAAAGCCTCTCTGCCTCAGCCCGCAGCGGATCGCTTTGGCGTTTGGCTTCCTTTTTTCGAGCCGCGATATCAACAGTCCAACTCCGCTCGCTATCAACACGCTCGGGCAACAAGCGAAAGAACTCTTTGAAGTTGTCAAGGGTAAGGGGGGTCTTCTTTCCGACTTTGATATCAGACAGATCCAGCCACGGGAATGCAGAGCTGGATCGATCAATTTTGCGCGGGTATCAGCTTCGTTCAGGGGCATCGAGGGCAAGGCGTCTTCCGCAATCTTTGCGAAACGGCTCAATACTAGCTTGGACGACTCAGTTATGACAACGTCATGGTAGTTGACCTGGTCTCTTATTCTTTTTGATAGAACTGGTTCGCGTTACACTGTAGATTGTTTGGAGGGAGGTGGAGAAAGGGAGAAACCCCACAAACGATTAGGATTTGGCGTACGCCTTCTGCTATTTGCCCGATAAGTTCAGGATGAAATTGCTTCCAAGAGCCCGAGCCCGTCACCACCAAGGTGGTATGTATACATAGCCCATCGAAAAAAATCAAATTACAAGTGGCAAATCATACTTGTTCGATTTAGTTCAATGAAATCAAAGATCTTAAATGATTCGGCTAACTGATCGATGTTCAACTGAAACAATCTTAGCAGTTCATTGTTTCCAATGTTGCCCGTCGATACAAGCAACAACTTCCAGGGTTCGTGCCTCAGCAAAAACGACTCCACAAAATCAGAATCCTTAGTGATGACGACGCAATGTTTTGATAACGAGAAGGTGATTAGTACTTGATCGGTAGTACGATTGCCTTGCGGAAGATCAAGTGTATGGGTTGTTTCGAATCCTGCCACGCGTAACTGGTGAGCGAGACGTCGTGGAAGTTGAGCGTCAATGAGAAACTTCATGCCACAATCGGCTCGATGCGCTTTATCTGACTAAGTTGTCTGGCGAAGTCTAATGCGGCGAGGATATCCTCTCGTTCCAGATCTTCGTAGTCGGCCAAAATCTCCTCAACCGCCATTCCGGAGCTCAATAATTCGAGAATAGATTCAACCGTATACCGGAGGCCGCGAATCGTTGGCTTCCCGTGGCAAATTTCCGGATCCATCGTGATGCGTTCACTTAAGTTCATGCGTGTACTCCGGTTGGAATTCTAGCATAGTGCGACTTGGGTGCACGTACATTAGCTTGTTACAGCCTAATCCAAGGCCTTGAAATGACTTCTTGATCGCAAACAGAGTGTAGTATTGCCGTAAGTATTAGCGCAGGTACCGAGCAACATTGGAAGCGATCACCTTAAACTTATTATCCGTCAACAGCACCATTTGCGAAATACTTCCAAGATCAACGGACGGTGCAGCGCCGAACTTGGACCGTCGGATCCCCACAGCACGCGCCGCAGTCCTAATTTGCTGCATCAACGTGGCGGCTCGCTTAAGCGTTTCGGTTGATATCCGGCACCGACGGCCCACGATAAGCGCCGAAACGTTGACGCTTAAGATGTGGGTATGGTGATCGACCAGCGGCACAAGCCGATCCTGCTGAGTTTTGGGTCCACAAATTACACAGACGAATTCAATCTATGTAATCTGTGGATTAATACTTCGCGGCGGGTGCGGCTGAGTCGCGGTTGGCGGCCGTCTTCCAGCACCACGATGTAATCGCCGTTGAAGTGCGGATGCATTTCTTTGATGCGATCGAGATTCACGATGATCGAGCGGTGGATGCGGACAAACTTCGCCGGATCGAGCCGGGCCTCCAGGTCATGCATCTTTTCGCGCAGCAGATGTGCCTTGCGGCCAACATTCAATTTCGCGTAATTGCCTTCGGCCTCGATAAAATCTATTTCCTCAACTTTCAATAGCACCACGCGGCCTGAGACTTTAATCATCAGTCTCGTCAGATAATTGTTCTGAGGTATTGAGACTTTGCGCTCGCTTTCACGTTCTTCGAGTAAGGCCAGAAGCCTACTACTTAACCTGTTGATCTCTCGCGCTTCGATCTGCGACTTCGCGCGTTTCAGTGCGTGCGCAAACCGCTCGTCGTCAAAAGGCTTTAACAAGTAGTCGAGGGCATGAACGTCGAAGGCCTTCAAAGCATACTGATCGAAGGCCGTAACAAAGATGATCGCCTGAATGTGCTCCGGACCCGTGCGCGCCAACACATCGAAGCCATCCATCTCCGGCATCTGGATGTCGAGAAAGAGCAGATCGGGCGACAAACTATTGATCGCTTTAACCGCCTCGCGGCCATTGCGACACTCGTCGAGGATTTCGATCTGAGGATCCTTTTCGAGCAACAGACGGAGGCTGCGACGCGCGAGGGGCTCGTCGTCCACGATCAGTGTTCTGATCTTCGCCGACATTTTAAGACGCAATCCTTAATGGCATCACGATCACCACTTCAACACCTCTGCCGTTTCGATTGCGAATGTCAAACTGGTGGTTGTCATTGTAGAGTTGTTGTAGACGCGCGGCGGTATTTGCCAGCCCGATGCCGGCGCTGCCTTTCAACTGCCAGTCGTCAGGCAAGCCGGCGCCATCGTCGTACACAGTTAAGCGCAAGTGACCATCTTCAGCAGCAGAACTAATACCGACCACGCCTGAATCAGCGCTGCGCCCGATGCCATGTCGCAACGCATTCTCCGTGAGCGGCTGAAGGATCAGGTTGGGAACCATCGCCTTCGCTGTCGCGGGATCGATGTTGAATTCAACCTGGAGCCGATCAGAAAATCTCATCTCCTGAATACTCAAATACAGCTTGATGAAAGCGAGTTCCTCTCTCAATTCAATTTCCTGCCTGGTCGAGTGCTCGAGCGTGTGACGTAGGAGATCGCTGAGTCCGACGAGCATGCTGACAGCCGCTTGATTCTTGTTGTCACGGACGAGACCCACGATGCTGTTCAGCGTGTTGAAGAGAAAGTGTGGATGCAATTGCATCCGCAGGGCATCCAATTGCGCGTGGGCGAGTTGCGCTTCCAGCCGAGTGGTCAGAAACTCGCGCTCGCGATACTTGCGATAGTAGTCGAGCGCATAACAGATACCGATCACCGCGCCATAGACCAGCAGGTCAGAACCAAACGAGCCTTTCATGCGGGAGAAGAAGCGAGGCAAAAACGCTGCGATGGGACCCATGTTGTCGAAAGGCTTGATCGTTAGAGTGATTGCCGTGGCTACAGCGCTATGGAGCGCAGACAGGATCAGGAATGCAGGCAGGTGAACAAGCAGACTCGTCTTCCACGCTCCTCCGATAAGCGAGTACCTGCGCGCGAGCCAGATCATTGCGGGAGTCAGAGGCGCCCAGGCTAACCACGTCAGGATCCCCCACGAAAAGACGCGCCACGCCGCATGGCCCATCCCTTGAGAGCGCACCTCGAGATAGATCGGGCCGGCGTAGATGACGCCGAGCATTGCCCAGGCAGCAATGATGGCGACCCACTTCGTTCGAGATGTCATCTCAGTCATTCGCTTTGACAGGATTACAAGATTGAACAGGATTTACATGATAATCATGAAAATCCTGTTCATCCTGTAAAAAGTGCGAGTGTGGATGAACGGAGAGGTCAACCGCCGTTTTTGAGTGATGAACTGGTTCAGTACTTCGCCACGCGCGGATCGACGTCTTCCGACCAGGCGGTGATCCCGCCTTTCAGGTTGATCAATCGGCCCTGGAAGCCTGCGCGCTTGAGTGCCTCAATCGCCTTCGCGCTGCGCACACCGCCTTTGCAATGAACGATCGTTTCAACGTCGGAATCGATCTCGTTCATGCGACTGACAACGTGGCCCAGCGGAATCAGCTTCGTCCCGGGAATCCGCGCGATCTCGAACTCATGCGGCTCACGCACGTCGATGATCTGAATCGGGTCTCCACGCAAACGACGCGCGTTGAGTTCTGTTGCCGAGATCTCCTCGAGCTTCGTATCGGGTTGAGGCGCCTGATGCGCCGCCATGCCGCAGAATTCCTCGTAGTCGATAAGCTCTTTGATCGTCGGCTGCTCGCCGCAGACCGGACACTTGGGATCTTTCCGCAGTTTGAACTCGCGAAACTTCATGGTCCAGGCGTCGAAGAGCAGCAAACGATTAATCAGCAGAGCTTCTGCGCCGAGAATGATCTTGATCGTTTCATTCGCCTGGATGGCGCCGACTATTCCCGGCAACACGCCAAGCACGCCGCCTTCTGCGCACGAAGGCACTAACCCGGGCGGCGGTGGCTCGGGATAGAGGCAGCGATAGCACGCGCCCTTCTCGGCCCAGAAGACACTCGCCTGCCCTTCAAACCTGAAGATCGAGCCGTAAACGTTTGGCTTACCACTCAGCACGCACGCGTCGTTGACGAGATAGCGCGTGGGAAAGTTGTCGGTGCCATCAACCACGATGTCGTAGTTGCGGAAGAGCCGCATTGCGTTGTGGCTCGTCAGCCGCGATTCGTGAGTCTCGATCTCGATGTGCGGATTGATGTCGCGCAAGCGATCGCGCGCCGATTCGATCTTTCGCCTGCCGAGATCTTTTGTGCCGTGAATGATCTGCCGCTGGAGGTTCGATTCTTCGACGACGTCAAAATCAACAATGCCGATGCGACCAACACCGGCCGCCGCTAGATACATTCCTACTGGCGCGCCCAAGCCTCCAGTGCCAATCATCAACACACTCGCCGCCTTCAAACGTCGCTGACCCTGCATGCCGACTTCCGGCATGATCAGGTGGCGGCTGTAGCGCAGGATCTCTTCGTTCGAAAGCTCGGGCAACGACTGGCCCACTTCCGACTCGATCACAGCACCGCCGGCAATCGATGGAACGATCATGAGCGTGTCGCCGTCCTTGACGGGCGTATCAGGTCCGGAGGCGTGGCGTATATCTTCGTCGTTCAGGTAAACGTTAACGAAGTTGCGCAACGTGTTCTGATCGTTGAAAAGATGGCGGCGTAGTGCGGAGTGGGTCGAAGTGAGTTGATCGAGTGCCTCGCCGGCTGTCTTTGCTTCGACGACGATCTGTGACTGTCCGGCGGCAAACTGTCGCAACGGCGCTGGTATCGAGATTGTTACTGGCATTGTATGTCCTCCTGGTTAAACCGCGAGCGGTCCGGCTCCTGCTCCCACGAGAAGAGATCGCTCGCCTGCCCTGCGCTTGTGGAAACGATTATGTACGAGTACGTGGGCCATGCGTGCTCGAGATCGTATTGCGACGGCACTGCCGGCGAGTCGGGATGCGAATGATAAAAACCAACGACCTCGAGATCATTGTTCATCGCGTATCGTTCACCACGCATCAGCTCGTGCGGTTCGATCAGAAATCGGTTTCGCTTGGCACTCTCCTCGCGCGCGTTCGAGATCGGATAAGTCTCTTTAACAACTTTTCCGTCAGCGCCGTAACGACCAAGCAATAACCCACAGCATTCATAAGGGTAATCACGCACGCCGTGCTCGCGAATTTGATTAAGTAGTTCTTGACTGATACGAATCATAATCCACAGATTTCACAGATTACACAGACTTTGTGTAATCTGCGGAGAGCGCCTGATCGATATCGGCAATGATGTCGTCTATTTTCTCAATACCCACCGAGATGCGCACGAGTCCATCGCCAATTCCCAACTCCTGCCTTCTCGCCGGCGGTAGATCTCTGTGCGAAGCCGTCGCCGGGTGCAGGACGCTGGTAAAAACATCACCCAGACTCGTCGAACGCACACACAACTTCAACGCGTCCATAAAACGATACGCCGCTTCACGCGTATTGTCCGGTAACTCGATTGACACGAGCGCACCCAGCCCCGGATAAAAAACACGAGCGACACCCGGATGTTCGTTCAGGTAGTTCGCTAACGCTCGTGCATTCTCACACTGCCGGTCCATACGCACCGCCAGCGTTTTCAAACCCTTCAGGATTTCGTGTGCTTCCCAAACGCCGAGCACGCCGCCAACGAGCTTCATCACGCTGATCAGTGCCATGCTGTCCATCTCATCGCGTGAAATCACCAAACCACCCATCGCGGCGGCGTGGCCGCCCAAATACTTGGTCGCGCTATGAACAGACATGTCAGCGCCGAGCTTCAAAGGTTGACAGAGATAAGGCGAAGTGAAGGTATTGTCCACAATCAGACGCGCACCATTCTCGCGTGCGATCTCAACGCAGGCTTCGATATCACAGACCTTGAGCAATGGATTTGAAAGTGTTTCCACAACGATGACCTGTGGCCGGAGTTCGCGCGCTCTTTCGCGGACGCTTGATAAGTCAGCGAAATCGAGAGTGACTGTCTTGACACCAAACGGAGTGAAGACGTTGTTCAACAAGCTCGTCGTAGCGCCGTAAAGATCCTGTGAAGCCAGAACGGTCGAACCGGATTTCAAATCACATGCGAGGAGCGCGGCGTGAATGGCAGCCATGCCCGTGGCGTATGCGCAGGCGACGGCGCCTTCTTCAATCACACGCACAGCCTCTTCGAGCGCGGCAATAGTGGGATTGCCGTGACGCGTGTAGATGAATCCCTGCTTCTCTCCGCTAAAGACCTGATCGATCTCCTGCATCGAATCATAAGTAAACGTCACACTGGCATAGATCGGACTCGAGACAGGCTTGGCATCGGTCGGCGGTTGTCGCTCACCGGCGTGCACGAGTTTGGTTCGGATGTCAGTCATTTAATCCTCAACGAGGTAACGCTCGCCGCCGTCGCACAGCACAGTCACCACCACGGCCGGTCGCTGCAATGAAACAGCCACCCGCCAGGCAGCAAAAACGTTGGCTCCAGAACTGGGACCAACCAGTAATCCTTCTTCACGAGCTAATCTGCCTGTCATTAATAACGCATCTTCGGTCGAGACTTCCAGCGTTTCGGTGATGAGCGACTGGTCGAAGATCCCGGGCGTAATCGCCGTGGCCATGTGTTTCAGCCCTTCGAGACCGTGCAAAGGCGATTCGGGTTGGATGGCAACGCCTGCGAGATTCGGGTTGAGCTCACGCAAACGTCTGACTACACCGACGAACGTGCCGGAGGTTCCCAAGCCCGTTACGAAATGTGTGATTTGACCACCCGTCTGTTCCCAGATCTCGTTGGCAGTGGTTTCATAGTGGGCCAGCCAGTTAGCGTCGTTGTTGTATTGATCCGGATAGAAGTACTTTTCAGGATTGCCGGCGTATATTTCGCGAGCGATTAGCTGTGCGCCGTCAGTTGAAAGCATTGGATCAGTCTCGACGATCTCAACGCTATAACTCTTAAGAATTCTTTTACGTGCGGGGCTGGCATTCTTCGGCAAGCAAACTTTGACGCGATAACCGCGGGAGGCCCCGATCATCGCATACGCGATACCCGTATTGCCGCTGGTCGCGTCGAGAATCGTCATTCCGGGTTTGAGCCTGCCCGTTCTTTCGCCCTCCAGGATCATCGAGAGCGCTGCGCGATCCTTCACCGAGCCGCCCGGATTGAGATGTTCTGCTTTCGCAAAAACCTGGACGCCCTGTTCCAGGGCTGCATCCAGCAATCGTAGGCGCAGCAACGGCGTCTTGCCGATGTATGCTTCGATAGTTCCAGGTGCAACACCAACGCCGAGATCTTCTAAAACGTCCAGGTGCATAACAACTCCAAAATAAAAACGGCCGCCACTTTCGGAAAAGTGCGACCGGTTTCGCCGTGAATTTGTGCTGGTCAGTTGCGAGCTTAGCTGCTCATCCTGCCTGCACACGGCCTCTCGGTCGCGCTGCAATAGCAGCACTGACAACAGAGACAACATGCGCAAGCCTTCAACATGACTGGAGAAGACTATAGGCTCAGCCTTGAATGGTGTCAAGCCACGGATTTACACAGATGAACGCGGATCAGAATTGATTTTGCTTAATCTGCGTCATCCGCGTTAATCTGTGGCAAATGTCCGACGCCTGGCCATCACTGCCGCTCGAGGAATGGAAAGATACGTGTGCGACGCTGCACATGTGGACACAGATCGTGGGCAAAGTTCGTCTGGCGCAGACGCCGCTCGTCAACCACTGGTGGAACGTGCCGCTTTACATCTCCGCGCGCGGCCTGACGACGACCGCGATGCCCTACGGTGAAATCTTCTTCGAGATGGAGTTTGATTTCATCGATCACAATCTCGTGATCACGTGCAGCCACGGAGCAACAGCCACCGTTGCCCTCGAACCAAAATCCGTAGCGAAGTTTTATCAGGAAGTGATGAGCGCGTTGAGCGAAGTGGGAGTTGAAGTTCACATCTGGAAAATGCCGGTTGAGATACCCGATCCGATTCCTTTCGATCAGGACGAGCAGCATGCTGCTTACGATCGCGAGTACGTGAACAGGTGCTGGCGCATTCTTCGCTCCTCAGAACGCGTGATGCAGGAGTTTCGTTCTCGTTTCATCGGGAAGTGTAGTCCGGTGCACTTTTTCTGGGGCAGCTTCGATCTCGCTGTTACGCGATTCTCAGGCAGACCTGCTCCCGTGCGACCCGATGCGGATTCGATCACGCGCGAAGCGTATTCACACGAGGTTATCAGTCACGGCTGGTGGCCCGGCCAGGGACCGCTGGGCAAGCCTGCGTTCTACTCTTACACCGCGCCCGCACCGGAAGGCCTGAGCGCAGCGAAACTCCGTCCCGAGCAGGCCTTCTGGAGTAACGATCTTAGTGAGTATTTACTGCTGTACGACGACGTGCGCACAGCGCCGGATCCGGATGCCGCGTTAATGGACTTCTTGCAGAGCACCTACGAAGCCGGCGCGAACTTAGCCAAATGGGATCGCCCCTCTCTCGAAAGAGCTTAACCGCGGATGACACGGATCAGATCCGTGTCATCCGTGGTTAAAACTTAAACCGCACGCCTAACTGAATCTGCCGTTCCCCCAAGAACGTTCGTGGCCCACCGAAAGGTGTTGAGATCGCTGGATTCGTTAGCACCAAGGCCGACGAACTCGCAATCCCATACCGCCCAGTATTCACCGTCGCAATGTTTGACCGATTGAACAAATTGAACGCCTCTGCAAGGAAACTCAAACTGTAGCTCTCACCAAACTTGAATGCCTTCGTCACCCGAGTGTCAAAGACATAAATATTCGGAGTCGTGAACCCATTGCGCGCCGTTCCGGGCACACGATCGGTGCTGGGATTACCGTCGCGGTTTGCGTCGCCCGCGATCAGCGCCGAATACGCAAAGCCCGATTGCAGCGTGATGATTCCCGAGAACGTCCAATTGCTCAGCACATGCCGCGCAAACGCATTGTCCTTCTGCACCGTTCCAATCTCGTAAACCGGACTCAAAACAAAGCGGTGCCTGATGTCGAGATCGCTACGGCCCCAATCCGAATTTATGTCCAGATTATTTTGCAGGCCCTTCGCATCATCAGCGCCGACGACGACCATCGTCTGATCGGGTCGATTGTCTTTCGTGTCTGACAAGGTGTAAGCCGCGATGAATTGGAACCCGCGGGTGAAGCGGCGCTTCAGTTCCATCGCGAGCGCGTTGTAGCGCGAGTCGGCAGTGCTCTCAAACAAATTGATGCGCGCAAATCCCGGAATCGGCCGCGCGGCTGGATGACGCAGCACCGTGAATGTTTGCCCGGCCGGATCCGTGACCGTTGTTGGCACCGGCGGAGCGAGATTGATGTCGCGCGTGCGACTCAGGTGCACGCCACGGAAGTAAAGATAACTAACCGACAAACTCGTGTTCGCAAACAGCTCGCGCTCGACGCCGAGACGTCCCTGCTGAACGTAAGGCTGCGCGTAATCTCTCGCGAACAGGTAAAGACTCGGATTCACGCCTCCGGCTGCCGGCGGCGCGCTGAAGATGTTTGGATAGATCGGGCAGGGATTAGGCACGAGGGTGCAGTTCAAACTCACACCCGTCACCTGGATGCCGTTTTGTGAATGCGCCGTGCCGAGCATGATCGCCGGTGTGCGCCCGAAAAAGATTCCGTAACCGCCGCGCAGCACCGTCTTGTCGTCAAATGCATAACTGAAACCGAATCGCGGACCAAAGTTGTTGCGATCGCGAACCGGAGTCGTCGTGCTCAGGCCAACTGCTGCCAAAGCAGCACTCGGATTGTTCACTTCCGGATCGGCCATGTTCTGCAGGTCGTAACGCAGTCCGAGATTCAAGGTGAGCTTTGGACTCACGCGCCAATCGTCCTGCACAAAAAATCCGTACTCGTTGAGGTTGGGATTTGTCGTGCCTCCTGAAGTTCCTGTGCCCGGAAAGTTTTGCGTGAAGGCGGCCGGCGTGTTTGACGCAAATAACGCATACGAGTTGAAAGTGAATTGACCAGTGAACAGGCCCGGAAAGAAATTGAAGACGTGATCGAAATTCAGATCGGCGCCGAATTTGAGGCTGTGCTTGCCGCGCGTGTAACTGACGACGTCGATGAACTGCGCGCGTTTGATGGTCGTTTCACGCGGGCTGAAATTGTTTCGTCCTAACTGTAAAAAGCCGCCGCCGGTTTGAATGCGCGCTTCGGTCTCGTCGCTATTCGCTTCACCCGGTTCGCGGTCGCGGCCAAACTGGAAACGAAAGTCGTTGATCAGCACGGACGACAATGTCGAAATCAGCGAGCCTGAGAAGGTCGTCGTCCTGGCGACGCTGTTGCCGGAGTGTTCTTCAACACTGAGTGGGCCACCGTTCTCGTTGTTGTTGCCGGTGAAGTTCTGCTGGTTGAATCGCAGCACGAGCTGGTTTGAGTCGTTCAACCTGATGTCTGACTTGGCCATGAACACGTCCTGGTCGCGTCCGACCTGGTAAGTGTCCATCAACGGCAAAAGCAGGTTTTGAATGCTCGCAGGTTGCGCGAAAAAGTTTGGCGCATCGACGACGTTCGGAATGTTTGAACGCTGCCCGTCGTAAGCAAAGAAGAAGAACGCGCGGTCCCTTTTGATTGGGCCACCGACCGTCGCGCCATATTGATTGATTTGCGACTTAGGACGCTTCGCGTTGCGGGCAGTCAGGATCGGTGTGTTGGAGTTCAATGCCTCATCGCGGAAGAATTCAAACGCGCTGCCGTGCCAGTTGTTGGTGCCGGATTTCGTGACGACATTGATCACTGCGCCGCCCGCGCGGCCGAACTCAGCCGAAAACCCGTTTTGATTTACCTGGAACTCCTGCACTGATTCTTCGGAAAACTGGTAAGGCGGGCGTGTGCCGGTGCGGCCGAACGATTGACCGAAGAAAGTGTTGTTGTTGTCGGCGCCATCGACTTGAAGACTGTTAAGCGTGCCCTTCTGGCCGCCAACCGCGAGGTCGCCTTGTCGCGTTGGATCGCGAACAACGCTTGGCGTGAGTGTGGCAAAGTCGAGAAAGTTACGACCGTTGACCGGCAAGTTCTGAATGGCGCGTTCGTTTACGACGGAAGAGATCGAGGTGCGAGTGGTTTCCACCACCTGGCCTTCGGCGGACACATCAACCATCGTCACGGTCGCGTTACCAACTGTCAGTTGGACGTCGAGCGGCGTTTGGCCGCCGACGGTCACGATGACGTTGGTGAAAGTTGCGGGGACAAATCCCTGCGCGCCGCTGGTCTCAACTTTGTAAGCGCCGGGTGGAAGAAAGACGATTCGATAGACGCCTTCGTCGTTGGTCTGTGCACTCTTTTGGAGGCCGGTGGCAAGGTTCGTCGCGGTTACGGTGACGTTCGGAACAGAGGCAGCATTGGGGTCAGTAATACGACCCTCGATGTTTCCGGTGTTTGCTTGTGATTGAGCGAAGATGGTGATCGAGAGAGACAAACAGAGGGCAAGCAACAGGGGGATTCTAAACAACATAATGTTTTCCTTTTTTTGGACAGGATTACAGGATTTTCATGATTAACAGGATCATCCTGTTAATCATGTAAATCCTGTCTATGTTTTCAAGGGGCGCCACAAAGCAGCGAGACGTTTTCCGCTCGCAGTTTGCAGCAGGCTCATTACGCCCATGTAACCAAAACCAAAGAAGAACAGCAGCAGGAAAGGTATGGTTCCCCACATGTGAAGACGCGCGGAATAAGTAATTGCCAACAAGAAATACACGGCGAAACTCAACTCGAGCAGCGGCAGCAGCCCGCGCTTGCGTTTGTACTTCTTCCGTTTCCACGTGGCATCAGTAGTTTGTTCAACGCGATACTTTGGCGTGCGCACAAATTCCGACTTCACGCCGACCAGCGCTTCCAGCACCGCGCGCGCGTTTGAAAACGCCAGACCAATACCGAGTCCCATCACGAGCGGCAAGTGCAGCAATCGCGGCGCGCGCTTCTCGTCGAGATACCAAACCGCCGAACCATAAAACAGCACCACCGAGATCGAAGAGAAGAACAAGAGCGGCAGATCCAAAACCATCAAGTGGTAAAAAGGCTGGTTATAACGCACGAGCAAGAGCGGAAACTGTAGGAAGCTCGCGACGATCATCAACGGATAACTGATGTTGCCTGTCAGCCGAAAGAACATCTCCAGCTTGACGCGAAACGGAAGCGGCGCGAGCCAGATGCGCGGGTAAAGCTTCAACCCAACCTGCATCACGCCCTTGGCCCAACGTCGCTGCTGCGCTTTGAAGGCGTTGATCTCAACCGGAATCTCCGCGGGCGATACTTCGTCGAGCAGGTAGACAAACTTCCAACCCATCAACTGCGCGCGGAAGCTCAGGTCAGTGTCTTCAGTCAACGTGTCGTGCTGCCAGCCACCGCTCATCTCAATCGCTCGCCGCCGCCAGATACCCGCCGTCCCGTTGAAGTTGAAAAATCCGCCGGTGCGATTGCGCGTGGTCTGTTCGACTACGAAATGTCCGTCGAGCATGATCGTCTGCAAGCGTGTCAGCAGGTTGTAGTTGCCGTTGATGTGCGCCCAGCGCATCTGCGCGCAGCCGACAAGTGGATCGGTGAAAAAGTCCACGAGCTTGCGCAAACAATCAGGTTTGGGAACGAAGTCGGCATCGAAGATCGCGAGCAACTCGCCCTTCGCCGATCTGTTGCCGTTCTCGAGCGCGCCGGCTTTGAATCCGGTGCGATCGGCGCGGTGAATGTAGTGAATATCAAAACCCTGCGCGGCGTACTTGGCCACCACCGCCTCTGCCACCTTGACTGTCTCGTCGGTCGAATCATCGAGAACTTGAATCTCCAGCTTCTCGCGCGGGTAGTCGATTGCGGTCACAGCTTTGAGCAAACGATCGACAACGTACAGTTCGTTGAAGAGTGGTAGCTGAACGGTGATTCGCGGAAGGTCAGCCTCCGCAAATCTTCCACTGGGGTGCGGGACAAACTTGCGATAGCGCCAGAAATCAATCACCTGCTTGATACGGTACGCGCCGTAAACTGCGAGCGTGGCGAGTATCGCAAAATAGACGATCAGAATGACCCAATCGAAGGTGTCGAGCTTGTAGAGTGGGCTGATATTTCCCCAGGTTTTATTGACGAGATCGTGAAAGTAGCGCTCGAAGAGGACTTGCGGCGCCGGCCCTCTCGGGGTCGGCCATGGCGTTGGTGCTGGGGCCTGAAGAATCATGCGGCGTAAGACTAACATTCAAGCCATTTGAACCACAAAGGCACGAAGACACAAACTGAATAATTGATTTGTGTCTTTGCGCCTTTGTGGTTCAAATGACTGGCTAAATCCGGCGCTCGGGTGCGCTGTAGTCGCTGGGAGCGGAGGCGATGCGTTCGGGAGAGGCGAGGGTGAATGTTACTGTGGGACGCGCAGTTCGGGAATGTCGCCAACTCAGTTCGATTATTCCGGGCATGACGTAGAACACCGTCGTGCTACCCAGCAACGCTCCCGTAAGGAGACGCGAAGTGTGAGTGTTTTCCCAAAACCCGAAAAATGTAACGCTGAAATCTATTAGCAGCGGGATAGCAGCGAGAACTAACAAAATCCGCGGAGGCATGACGGTAGTTTTCAACGAGCGAAGCAGCGGATACAGCAGCAGCGTNAACGCAAAACCGGCATANAGTCCGGTGCAACGCGAACAGACTGCGAACTTATGTCCCGCAATGAAGTAGGACCGCTCCGGCCTTTGATGGCAAAGAGCGCCGAACGCACCGTAGATCCCGTGAGCCAATTCGCCATGCCCGCTCGCCGCAGCCACCGGCGCAACGACGATCAGCGAAACCAGCATCAACACCGTCGCCGCGCTTATCAACCAAAACACCAATGCGCGGGTTTGTGCCTTTTGTGCTTCTTTGTGGCTCAAAATCGAATTACAGTGTCTGGTCCACCCTCGATGTGCAGCGTATCCACAAAACGAATGTGGCGCGACTCAGTAGTCATCACCACCGAGTGTGTCCGTTTACCGGAACCAAAAAAGCGCACCCCCTTCAACAACGCGCCATCGGTCACACCCGTCGCCGCAAAAATAATCTTTTTGCCTGGCGCCAGGTCGTCCGTGTCGTAAACCTTGTTCGGATCTTTGATTCCCATCGTCGCTAAACGATCCAGGACCTCTTCCTTCGACGGCACCTTGTTTTTGTCCACTCCCAACCTGTCAGGATCAAAAACCAAACGCGCCTGGATCTCTCCGTTCAAACACTTCATCGCAGCCGCTGTGATGACTCCTTCAGGAGCGCCGCCGATGCCCATCAACGCATGGATGTTTGTTCCCGCCACGGCCGCGGAGATCCCCGCCGAAAGATCGCCGTCAGAGATCAAACGAATACGCGCGCCCGCTGCCCTTACGTCATCAATCAGTTTCCGGTGACGAGAACGGTCGAGCACGATCACCGTTAAGTCTTCGATGTCGCGGCCAAGACGTCGCGCGATATTTTTCAAGTTGTCTTTCACCGGCGCGTCGATGTCTACGACGCCGCGTGACGATGGGCCAACGACGATCTTGTCCATGTAAATGTCGGGAGCGTTGAGCAAACCACCACGCTCAGCCGCAGCCAACACGGCAATCGCGTTGTTTGCTCCCAGCGCGCAAAGGTTCGTGCCCTCGAGCGGGTCAACTGCGATATCGACCTCCGGGCACGATTCCGCGATCTCCTCGCCCACGCCAAAGCCGCCTCCGACTTCCTCGCCGATATACAGCATCGGCGCTTCGTCACGTTCGCCTTCGCCGATCACGACGCGACCGCGCATCGGCACGGTGTCCATGACTTCGCGCATCGCCTCAACCGCCACGTGATCGGAAAACTTTCGATCACCCTGGCCCATTGTCCTTGCCGCGGCGATGGCGGCGGCTTCGCATACGCGCAAGAAATCGAGAGACAGCTCGCGCTCTGTCCTCAGCTCGTCACCCATTCGTTTCAGATCTCCTGGTTGTTCATACTAGCAGAGCAAAGTGCAGATTAAAACATCCACAGATTGCGCAGATTGCACAGATTCATTCTGTGTAATCTGTGGATAAACTACTTCTTCCAAGGTGGCAGCGTTCGGCGAGCGGCCTTTTCTTTCTTCAAGCCCAGCGCCCAATCAGCCTGCATCAATGTGTGAATATCGCGAGTGCCTTCGTAGATGATCGCGGCCTTGCAGTTACGCAGGTAACGCTCGACGGGATAATCGTTTGAATAGCCATTCGCGCCATGTACCTCGATTGCCATCGACGCCGCTTTCTCGCTTCGCGTTGTCGCTTGCCATTTCGCCAGGCTCGTCGCCTTCGCGTTGGGCTTGCCTTCATTCTTCAGATAACCGGCGTGCAGCCAGAGCAAATGGCTCATCTGGTAATCGGCTTCCATCTCGGCGATCTTCTGTTTCACCAGTTGATGGTTTGCGATCTTCGTACCAAACGTCTCGCGCGTGTTTGCATAAGCAACTGAAGCATCGCGCGACGCCCTGATCACTCCAGTCGCGCCCGAAGCAACGGTGTAACGTCCCTGCTCGAGCGCGAACATCGCAATCTTGAAGCCCTCACCTTCTTCGCCAATCATGTTCTCCTGTGGCACTCGCACGTCCTGCAAGGAGAAGTAACCAGTGTTGCCGGCGCGAATGCCGAGCTTGCCGTGAATCGTTCCGGAAGAGAAGCCCTTCATGCTCCGCTCGACAATAAAACACGACATGCCGCTGTGGTCCCGACTGCGTCTCTTCTCTTCGTCGGTCCAGCAAAAGAAAAGGAAGTTGTCGGCAAGGTCAGCCAAACTGATCCACATCTTTTCGCCGTTCAGGACCCATTCGTTGCCTTCACGCCGCGCCGTCGAACGCGCGCCCACCACGTCGGAGCCTGCGCCGGGTTCGGTCAAACCGTAGGTGGCAATCTTTTCACCCCGGGCTTGTGGCGCAAGGTATTTCTGTTTCTGTTGTTCTGTGCCCCACGTGTAAAGCGTTAATGAATTCAACCCGGTATGGACCGACATCACCACGCGCAGAAAAGTGTCGATCGCTTCGAGTTCTTCACAAACCAAACCCAACGAGATGTAATCGAATCCAGCGCCGCCATATTCCTCGGGAATACAAACGCCGAGCAGGTTCAATGCCGCCATCTTCTTCAGCACTGAAGGTTCAAAATGCTGCTTCTCATCCCATTCCTTGATATGCGGCGCCACTTCCTTCTGCGCAAACTCGCGCACGGTCTGCACCAGCGCCTTGTGGTCTTCAGTCAGTTCAAAATCGATCATTTCGTTACTCTTTCCAATCAGGTGCTAAAAATGACCGGACATCTTACTACAGGATTGCAGGATTTTCAGGATGTACAGCATTCGTCTTGTTAATCTTGCAAATTCTGTCAATCCTGTCCCTTTGCTATACTCCGTGGCATGCCGAAGAAAAATCGAGCGAGTGAGGTGACGATCGTTGGTCTCGTGCAAATGAGTTGCGACCAGAAGCCTGAGACCAACCTCAAGAAAGCCATCGCAGGCATCAATGACGCAGCCAAACGCGGCGCACAAATCGTCTGCTTGCAGGAGCTCTTCCGCTCGCAGTACTTCTGCCAGACGGAAGACATCCAACTTTTCAAACTCGCGGAAACGATCCCCGGGCCCTCGACAGAAGCTTTGAGCAAAGTGGCGCGCCAGCGAAAAGTCGTCATCGTCGCCTCACTTTTTGAGAAGCGGGCCGCTGGCGTTTATCACAACACCGCAGTCATCATCGATGCTTCCGGAAAGATTGCCGGCAAGTATCGCAAGATGCACATTCCGGACGATCCTCTCTATTACGAAAAGTTTTATTTCACACCCGGCGATCTGGGCTTTCAAAGTCACGACACAACCTACGGAAAGATCGGTACGCTCGTCTGCTGGGACCAGTGGTTTCCCGAAGCCGCCCGTTTGACTGCACTGGGTGGTGCGCAGTTTCTCTTTTATCCGACGGCGATTGGCTGGCTGCCGGATGAGGAGCCGGAGATGAATGAAGCGCAGCACTCAGCCTGGGAGACTATTCAACGTGGTCACGCGATTGCGAATGGAGTTTACGTCGTAGTAGTCAATCGCGTCGGCCGTGAAGGAAAACTGAATTTCTGGGGGCAGTCGTTCGTCGCCGATCCATTCGGACGTGTCGTTGCCAAAGCCTCGGCCGACAAAGAGGAAGTGCTGGTAGTCGAGTGCGATCTCTCGAAGATCGAAGAGACACGGCAGAACTGGCCCTTCCTGCGCGACCGCCGCATCGATGCTTACGATGGTCTCCGCTTCCGCTTTGGTGAACCGATATGAAGTACGGCCTTTTGGATCTGGTTGGAAATGTCGGCGTGGTCGTGCTGATGATGGCATACCTGATGTTGCAGTTGAATAAACTAAGGAGCGATGGACTTGCTTACTCTCTGCTCAATGCCATCGGCGCAAGCTTGATCATCGTTTCGCTAGTAGTTGACTTCAATCTTTCCGCTTTGCTGATGGAAGTCTTTTGGGTCCTGATCAGCTTCGTCGGCATCTACAGGTACTTCCGGCTCCGCGCCCAAACCCTCGATGGATGAACCGCAAACAACGACACCGGCAGCGCTCGGTTTCCGCATGCCGGCGGAATGGCACACTCACGAATCAACCTGGTTAACCTGGCCCAAGGACCCGGAAACGTGGCCCGATAGGGTTACGCACGTCGAGGAGATCTATCTCCAGATGATCTCCGCGCTTATCACACACGAGACCGTCAACTTGCTGGTCGATGACGAAGAGACCGAGCAGAAGGTCCGAGCGCGTTGCGGTGCTCCGGCAAGAATTCGATTTCATCATATCCAAACTGTTGACTCATGGATTCGAGACTATGGACCAAACTTTCTTATTGGTCCAGGTGGTGAGGCAGCGTTCAATGATTGGATATTTAACGCCTGGGGAAACAAGTATGAGGAGTTGAAGAAAGACGACAGCGTGCCTCGCCGGTTGGAAAGTATCCTGCACATGCAGCGGTTCTCACCCGACATTGTGATGGAAGGCGGATCGATCGAGGTCAACGGAGCCGGGTGTGTTCTGACGACAGAGCAGTGCCTGCTGAATCCAAACCGCAATCCCCAGCTAAGTCGAAATGAAATTGAACAGTATTTGAAAGACTATCTCGGGGTCACAAAGATTTTATGGCTGGGCGAAGGGATCGTTGGCGATGACACCGACGGCCATATCGACGACATTGCCCGCTTCGTCGCACCAAACGTAATCGTGTGTGCTCTCGAAGACGATCCGGAAGATGCCAATTATGAAATCCTGCGAGACAATCTCGCCCGGCTTCGATCGATGACCGACGCTAACGGCCGCCCGTTTGAGATCGTAACCTTACCAATGCCCGGTGTTGTCGGCGGCACGAGCACCACCGCTCGCGACCTCGATCGACTGCCGGCCAGTTATGCGAACTTCTACATCGCCAACAACGTCGTGCTTCTTCCCGTGTTCGGCCACGAGAACGATACTCGCGCAGTCGAGACGCTCCAGCAACTCTTTCCCGATCGCCGAGTGATACCGATCAATTGCGAACCCCTCGTCTGGGGCATGGGAACCATCCACTGCGTCACGCAACAACAGCCACAATCTATCCGTGGTTAAGATCCGTGTTTATCCGCGGTTAATGATTTTCTTTGCTTCCGCAATCGCCTCATCCAGATTACACACCCGCCCATCTAGCTGCATTTCATAAACCGCGCGCGTGATCTCGCCGATCCGTGGCCCAGGCTCTATCCCGAGCTTGAGCAGATGCCGTCCCAACAGCAGCGGCTGCGGCGGACGTTGCTGCACTTCCAGCTCCTTGGTCCGTTGCAGAAACCACTCCTGCGCTTCAGCTCCGTACCACTTCTCGCGCGACACCCATTCGGCATTGCGGCCGAGCGAGTCGGCCTTCGCCACGCGGTACAAAAGATCAGGCTCACATCTCTTCGCTAAACGACGAAACGCTCCGTCACCGACTTCCTCGCGCTTCTTGTAAAACTCCCCGGGCTTCAAATGTTCACGGACGAGCGCTATCACCTGGCCGCGCACGTTGTAACCATCGATCGTGTGCACGTTAATGCGGTTGAGAAAACTCTCGGTTGGGGCAACGCCTGCTTCCTCGTGGCCACGCGAGCGCAACCTGCCATCGATCATCTCGGTTGTCGCCGGTTTCCCGAAATCATGGGCCAGCGTCGCCAGCATGACCGTGATCTGCCGCGGGAGAGAGAGATCGTCGATCAGCTCCCGCGCGCGGTTGAGTGCGAGCTGCGTGTGTACAAAGACGTCTCCCTCCGGATGCCATTCCGGATCCTGCGGCACTCCGATCAAGCTCTGAATCTCTGGAAATAATTTCTCCAGCGCAGCGAGCTTACGTAACCATTCAAGTCCAACCGAGGGACGCGGCGACTGGAGCAAAAGCTTTTCTAACTCCCCCCAGATACGCTCGGCCGGAAGATCGCTGAGATCGATTGTCCGGCAGAGTTCGACTGTCTCCGCGTCGATATCAAACTGAAAGCGAGACGCGAATTGCGCCGCACGCAGCACACGCAAACTGTCTTCGGGAAACGTCTCGGCAGAGACAGCACGCAAGATCTTCCGCTCGATATCCCGTTGTCCCTCGAACGGATCGATTACTTCGCCGGTGAGTGGGTCTTGGAGGATCGCGTTGATTGTGAAATCACGACGCCGCGCTGCGTCGGCGACGCTCATCTGCGGATCACCCTCGATGACGAAAGCCTTGTGACCGCGTCCTGACTTACGTTCGCGACGCGGAATGGAGATGTCTAGATGGCGACCCAGCTTGTAAACCGTGAACGCCTCGCCAACGACATTGACCGGACCAAACTGGTCCAGGATTTCGCGCAAACGTTGCGCGTCCAATTGATAGACTTCGAGGTCCCAATCTTTGGGCTGCGTACCCATTAGCGTGTCGCGCACACAACCACCCACGAGCAACGCACGACCGCCTGCCTGGTGAATGGCTTTTGAAAGTGCAATAACTTTTTGGGGTATTTCAGTCATCGACAATAATCTTAGCCGCGGATGAACGCGGATGAACGCGGATCGATCCGCGTTCA
>Ga0065712_10067783_pt1 | contig 36585 bp, 3 predicted proteins | sample MisRhiReplicate1_FD_59099 | JGI IMG/M metagenome (GOLD analysis project Ga0065712, IMG submission 59099) | Miscanthus rhizosphere microbial communities from Kellogg Biological Station, MSU, sample Rhizosphere Soil Replicate 1: eDNA_1 v3... | ecosystem: Host-associated > Plants > Roots >...
TTCAAACTCGGAAAAGAAGAATCAGACAAGCTGAAAGAGTTGAGCCAGGCACAAGGCTGCACGTTGTACATGACCTTATTGGCTGCCTTTCAGACTCTGCTGCATCGCTACAGCGGAAAGGAAGAGATCATTGTCGGAAGCCCGATAGCCGGACGCAATCGAGTAGAGCTGGAGAACCTGATCGGGTTCTTCATCAACACGCTGGTGCTGCGCACAGACTTGAGCGGCGGGCCAACGTTTGTAGAGTTGCTGAAGCGTGTGCGTGAGGTAGCGTTGGGAGCGTATGCCCACCAGGACGTGGCGTTTGAAAAACTGGTTGACGAATTACAGCCGCAGCGCGACCTGAGTCGTTCGCCGCTATTTCAAGTGATGTTCGCTCTGCAAAACGCGGCTGGTGACAAATCTCTGGAATTACCCGGACTCAAGTTCTCGGTACTCAACACCGAAGACACTACTACCAAGTTTGACCTTACCCTATCACTGGCTGAGGGTGGAGGTGTCATCAGCGGCGCGCTGGAATACAACACAGATCTCTTCAACCAGGAAACCGTCATTCGGATGCTCGGCCATTTCCAGGTCCTGCTTCAATCGATTGTCGAGCACAACGATCAGCCCATCACTCACTTGCGGCTGCTGAGCCCCGAGGAGCAGCGCCAGATCGTGACCGAGTGGAACGATACAACGGCCACCTTCCCCGATTCCTGCTTGCATCAGTTCCTCGAGACACAAGCCGAGCGCGTGCCCGAGTCGATCGCAGTCAGTTTCGAAGATCAACACCTTTCTTATTTCGAGCTGAATGCTCGAGCCAATCAATTGGCCCATCACCTGCGAACGTTAGGGGTGGGTCCGGAAATGCTGGTCGGCATCTGTCTGGAGCGCAGCCTCGAGATGGTTGTTGGTATCTTCGGCATCCTCAAAGCGGGTGCGGCTTACGTGCCTCTCGATCCTGAGTATCCGCGCGAGCGGCTCGACTTCATGGCCCAGGATGCCGGCCTGGCGGTGCTCCTGACGCAAGCTGCGTTATGGGATGCGCTGCCTGAATACGCGGGCCCGATCATCAGGCTTGATGCAGACTGGCCTCGTATCGCCGATCAATCAACAAGTAATCCCAAGAGCCTGGTGACGCCGGATAACCTCGCTTACATGATCTTCACTTCGGGCAGCACCGGACGTCCGAAGGGAACAATGAATACTCACAGCGGCATCTGCAATCGTTTGTTCTGGATGCAGGCCGAATATCAACTCACTGCCGCAGACCGAGTCTTGCAGAAGACTCCATTTAGTTTTGACGTCTCGGTGTGGGAGTTCTTCTGGCCTTCACTCGCTGGAGCAGAACTGGTGTTAGCGGCGCCCGGCGGACATCGAGATCCTGCTTATCTGATTAAGACGATCCGGGAACGAGAGATCTCAACGCTGCATTTTGTGCCGTCGATGTTGCAGGCATTCCTCGAGGCCCCGGAAGTGGAATCGTGCCGCAGTGTCCGGCAGGTGATGAGCAGCGGCGAGGCTTTGCCCGTGGACCTGGTTGAGAAGTTCCGACAGCGTCTGGGAGCGGAGCTGCACAATCTATATGGACCAACTGAAGCGGCCGTGGACGTCAGCTACTGGTCCTGCACGCGCGAGAAGCTGGGACGAACGATTCCCATTGGCCGTCCGGTGGCGAATACCCAGCTATTGATTTTGGATGGACGCGGGGAAGTAGTTCCTGCGGGCATCGCCGGAGAGTTGCACATCGGAGGCGTGCAGGTCGGTCGCGGATATCACCGGCGTGGTGATCTAACCGCCGAGAAGTTTATCCCTAATGCCTACAGCACAGAGCCAGGCGCGCGGCTGTACCGGACTGGAGATGTAGCCAGGTATCAGCCCGATGGCGCAATCGAATACCTGGGAAGAATGGACGAGCAGGTCAAGGTGCGCGGCTTTCGTATCGAGTTGGGTGAGATTGAAGCAGTGCTGCAAAGCCACACGGACGTGCGTGAAGCAGCCGTGTTGGCGCTCAGCGATGACCAGGGGCGCAAAACGCTGGCCGGCTACATTGTGCCAACTAACGTGAATGGCGAAAGTCAACTCGTCTCCAATGAATTGCGCCGTTACCTCGCGAGCCGGTTGCCGGATTACATGGTGCCGGCCACCTTCGTCGTGCTCGATCAACTGCCGCTTTCTCCGAGCGGCAAACTCGATCGTCGCTCGCTTCCTCGGCCTGATTTCTCAGCCCACAGACCGCCACGCTCTTTTGTTGCGCCGCGAACCGAACGAGAACGCGTCCTGGCCGGTATCTGGGCTGAGGTGTTGCGGCGAGATCAGATCGGCGTTCACGACAACTTCTTTGAAATTGGCGGCGACTCGATCATCAGCATTCAGATTGTGGCTCGAGCTCACAAAGCCGGACTGCGACTGACGCCCAAACAAATGTTTCAGTTTCAAACTGTGGCGGAGCTGGCATCGGCTGCGGAGACGTCTGATGCGACGGTGATTGCCGAACAGTCGATCATCACGGGCGAAGTGCCTCTCACGCCGATTCAGCACTGGTTCTTTGAGCAGAAGCTGGAGCGACGAGAACACTTCACGCAGTCAGTATTGTTCGAGCTCCAGGAGCGAATAGAAATAGAACCACTGGCAGCCGTCGTGAAACTGCTGTTGCAACAGCACGACGCCCTGCGTTTGAGATATCAGAACGCAGAAACAGGATGGAAACAAATTAGCGCTGGTGTTGAAGACTCGTTACAGGGTTCGTCTGCAAACGGAAATCTCGATCGCGCGCTTGTCGAAACTTTCGGATCGAGAATAACCCCGATCGAAGACCTGCCGCTCTTGTTAATCGACCTCGCAACCGTGCCGCCAACTGAGCACTCCGAAACGATCGAGCGCTGCTGCAGTCTATTGCAATCGTCACTTAATCTCTCAGATGGTCCAATCTGTCGTTTTGTTCTCTTTGATGTCGGCCCATTTGCGCCGCAACGTCTCTTTATCGTCATTCATCACCTGGCGGTGGATGGCGTCTCGTGGCGCATTCTTCTCGATGACCTGCAAAGTGCGCTGGCCCAACAGCGCCGCGGGTTGGCGATCGACCTCGGGCCAAAGAGTTCGTCGTTCCAGAGTTGGGCGCGACGTCTCGTGGCGCATGCCGCGTCTGACGAGTGCATCTCGGAGTTGCCGTATTGGTTGTCAGCGGAACGGCAGAGAGTGCCGCAACTGAACGGGCGAACAGGTCGCAATCGATTCGGCTCGACTGCGAAGGTAGATTCCGCCCTGAATAAGGAGCACACTCGCGCTCTCTTGCAGGAAGCGCCGGCCGCCTACCACACGCAAATCAACGATCTCCTCATAGCGGCTTTGGCGGAAGCTTACGCGCGCCACTTCGGTCATCGGATGCTGCTCATCGATATGGAAGGGCACGGGCGCCAGGATCTCTTTGCAGAGATCGACCTCTCACGTACCGTCGGCTGGCTGACGACGCTCCATCCAGTCCTGATCGATGTGCGTGACACTGACGGCGCCGGCTCGCTCATCAAGAGTGTCAAAGAGCAGTTACGGCAAGTGCCTACAGGTGGATTCAACTACGGGGTGCTGCGTTATCTGAGCCCGGATCCGGAAGTGAGCAGTCAATTACGAAATATGCCGCAAGCGCAGGTCGGTTTTAACTACCTGGGCCAACTGGACGGCGTGATCGGCGAACAGAAAAGACTGCGACCCGCACGTGAATCGAAGGGCGGCGAACAGGATCCGGCGGGCGAGCGAGCGCATCGCTACATGGTCAACGGCGCCGTCGTCGGAGGCCAACTGCGGATGAGCTGGTTTTACAGTCCGGAGCTTGACGACAGAGAGAGCGTGGAGGAACTGGCAGCCGAGTTCAACCGCGTCCTGCAAGAGCTGGTCCAACATTGCCTGGAAACAGAAGTCGGAAGTTATACGCCGTCAGACTTCCCGCTGGCCTCGATCAACATGGCAGCGCTGGATCGAATAATGAGCCGCGTGGGCCAGATGGAAGTTGAGGACATCTATCCGCTGACGCCGATGCAGCAGGGCATGTTGTTTCACGCCTTGATGGATGAAGCGGGCGACGCTTACTTCGATCAAATGCTTTCTCAGTTGGAAGGAGAGGTAGACCTCGAGGCCTTCGGCGAAGCCTGGCAGCAAGCGGTGCAGCGACATGTGCCGCTGCGGACCTCGTTTCAGTGGGAAGGGCTCGAGCAGCCGCTGCAAGTAGTAGCAAGAAAAGCGTTGATGAGTATCGAGCAAGAAGACTGGCGCGGCATCGGCGTCGCAGAGCAGCAGGAGCGGCTGGGACAATTGCGTCGTGAAGATCGGGTGAGAGGGTTCCAGTTGACAGTCCCGCCTTTGATGAGACTGAAGGTGCTGCGGATGAGTGAGCAGCACTATCAACTGCTCTGGAGTTTTCATCACCTTTTGCTGGACGGCTGGAGTGTGTCGTTGCTGCTCAACGAAGTCTTTACGAGATATCGCGCGTTGTTGAAAGGCCGGCCAGTGGAGTTTGAACCGGCTGGGTCCTACCGCGACTACATCGAATGGCTTCGAAAGCAGAGTCTGGAAAAGGCTGAGGAGTACTGGAGAAACGAGCTGCGAGGCATAGAGCATGCGACTGTTGTGAATGTTGCTCCCGCGAACGGAAAGACAATTCAACAAACAGCGGAGACTGCCGATGAGCGTTATGGAGAGCAGCGGTGTTCACTGAGTCGGGAGCAAAGCGAAGCTATCCAGGAAATGACGCGCGCGGCGCAGATCACAATGAACACAGTCGTGCAGGGTGCATGGGCGGTTTTGCTAAACGTCTACAGTGGTGATGAGGACGTCATCTTCGGAAGTGTGGTCAGCGGAAGACCGCCGGAGTTGAGAGGCATCGAAGAGATGGTTGGCTCCTTCATCAACACTTTGCCGGTGAGAGTGAAAGTAGACTCCGATCGACGGGTAGAAGAGTGGCTCAGGCAGTTGCAGCATCGTGAGGCGGAGCGCCGGGAATTCGAGCACAGCCCGCTGGTCCAGGTCCAGGGATGGAGCGAAGTAAGCCGCGGAGAGAGCCTGTTCGAGAGCCTCGTCATCTTTCAGAATCATCCCGCTCCTGACCATTCACTCAAGGACAGTGCCCGCGACAATCAGAAACTGAAGGTCGGTGCAGTTCAGGTCGTCGAGAGAGTGAATTACCCGCTCTGCCTCAAAGCTAATAACAGTGCTCAAGGATTGTTCTTCAGCCTTCTATACGATCGGCATCATTTTGACGATGAAACGATCGAACGCATCCGGGGTCACCTGGAACGGCTGTTAGTTCTTCTGGCCACAGGACGACAGAAACGAGTAGGCGATCTGGAATTGTTGACTGAAGCCGAACGCCGGCAACTGTTGGTTGAGTGGAACAGTACCGCGGCGGACTACCCGAGCCTGCAAGGCATGCAGCAATTGTTCGAAGCGCAGGTCGAACGCACCCCAAATGCTATTGCGGTCGTGCATGAGGGTGATCGGATCACCTACACGGAACTCAACCGGCGTGCGAATCAATTGGCCCACTACCTGCGCGGGTTCGTTGGACCAGAGGAGTTGGTTGCTGTCTGCATGCAAAGATCGATCGAGATGATCGTTGCGTTACTGGGTGTCTTGAAGGCGGGAGCCGCCTACGTGCCTTGTGACCCGCTCTATCCGGAAGAGCGCCTCCGCTTCATGCTGGAGGATACGGCTGCGCCTGTGCTCTTGACCCAGCAACATCTGATCGACCACTTGCCTCCACACCAGGCAAAAGTCATCTGCGTGGATAGCCAGTGGGCTGAAATGGTGTCGCAGCCGGACCAAAATCCCAACCTCAATGCAACAGCGGACAACTTCGCCTACGTGATCTACACATCAGGCTCAACCGGCACTCCCAAGGGCGTGGCGATTGAACATCACAATGCATTGACTTTCCTGCACTGGGCCAAAGAAACCTTTACACCGCAGGAAATGGCAGGCGTGTTGGCTTCAACTTCTATCTGTTTCGATCTTTCGATCTTCGAAATATTTGCGACGCTAAGCGCCGGCGGAAAAGTGATCCTGGTTGAAGATGCGCTTGCGCTCGCCTCGCTGGAGACAGCCGGTGAAGTCACGCTGATTAACACAGTGCCGTCGGCTATTGCTGAACTCGTGCGCTTGAAAGCCATTCCGGCATCGGTGCGGACAATTAATCTGGCCGGGGAAGTCCTGAAGAACGCGTTGGTCCAGGAAATCTACAAACAGGAAACAGTCCGGGAAGTCTACAATCTATATGGACCATCCGAAGACACGACCTATTCGACATTCACCAGGATCGAGAAGGGACAGGATGAGGCGGTAAGCATTGGCCGTCCGATTGCCAACACGCAGGTTTATCTACTGGATCAGCACCTGCGACCAACGCCGGTTGGAGTGGCCGGCGAACTCTATCTCGCCGGTGAGGGGCTGGCGCGAGGCTATCTAAACCGGCCCGACTTAACCGCCGAGCGTTTCATTCCCAATCCTTTTAATAAGGCGTTCGGAGCTTTTCTTTACCGGACCGGCGATCAGGCTCGTTACCGGTCCGACGGAAAAATCGAATACCTGGGGCGCCTCGATCAGCAAGTGAAGGTGCGCGGTTATCGCATTGAGTTCGGCGAAATTGAAGCCGTGTTGTCGCAGCACTCCGAAGTGCTCGAGAACGTGGTGGTGGCTCGTGAAGATGCGAGCGGCAACCAGCAACTGGTCGCGTATGTAGTCACCACGCCGGATAACGTCCCTTCGCCGAGTGAACTGCACGCTTTCTTAAAAGCAAGATTGCCCGCCTACATGGCGACAGTTGCACTCGTGTTCATGAATGAATTGCCACGAACACCTAACGGCAAGTTAGACCGCAAGGCACTGCCGGAGCCGGCCAACATTAGAGACAGCAATGCAGAAGAGTACATCGCGCCACGCAGCGCGATCGAAGAGTTGGTGAGTGCTATCTGGTCGGACGTACTAAAGGTAGAGACGATTGGCAGAGGAGATAACTTCTTCGACTTGGGAGGTCATTCTTTGCTCGGCACGCAGATCGCCTCGCGGATAAGAGAGGTGTTTTCCGTTGGGTTGCCTTTGCGAATTCTGTTCGAGCGGCCCACCGTGAGAGAGGTCAGCGAAGCGATCGAAGCGTTGTTGCGCGGAAGCGATGTGGCAATGGCGCCTGCACTCGAAAGGATTAGTCGAGACACGGCGATACCGCTCTCGTTTGGGCAACAGCGGTTATGGTTCCTCGATCAATTAGAGCCTGAGAGTCCGTTCTACAACCTGCATCGTGCCGTGCGATTCAATGGCGAGTTGAATGTCGAGGCTCTCGAGCACGCGTTTAATGAAGTCGTGCAACGGCACGAGTCGCTCCGGACAACATTCCAGAACAATGAAGGCGAAGTAGTACAGATAATCCATCCGCCGCAGAAGCTGCGCTTGACTGTCGAGGAAGTGAGCGGACGTTCGCGTTCTGAACGAGAGGCCGAAGTCGCGCGGCTTGCATTCGAAGAATCAAATACTCCATTCGACCTCGCCAATGGACCATTGCTGAGGTTCCGTCTGCTGCGTGTGGACGCGGACGAACATGTGGTCCTGGTGACGATGCACCACATTATCAGTGACGGGTGGTCCATGGGCCTGTTTGTGCAGGAGGTGGGCGCGTTTTACAAAGCCTTCAGCAACAACGAGCAACCGTTGTTGCCGCCGCTGCCGATCCAATATGCCGACTATGCCGTGTGGCAGCGAAACTGGCTTAGTGGCGAGACACTGGAAGCGGAGTTGGCCTACTGGAAAAAACAACTCGGTGGAGAGCTGCCGGTGCTCGAGTTACCGGCCGACAGGCCCAGGCCTCCGGTTCAAACCTATCGCGGATCGAGCGAATTCTTCTCGCTGCCCGCGGAAGTCAGCGAGCAACTGCAACAACAGGCGCGGCTATCCGGCTGCACGATGTACATGACCTTGCTCGCGGCTTTTCAAACTCTGCTGGCGCGTTATAGCGGGCAAGACGACATCGTTGTCGGCACGGCAATAGCCGGGCGCGATCAGGCGGTGCTCGAGCAGCTCATCGGTTACTTCGCGAATACCCTCGTGATGCGCACTCACCTAAGCGCAGAGCCTTCATTCATGGAAGTGTTGCGGCGGGTCAAAGAGGTCGCGTTGCAGGCTTACGCGCACCAGGCGTTGCCCGTTGAGAAGCTCGTCGAAGAGATACAACCCAACCGGGATCTGAGCCGTTCACCGTTATTCCAGGTGATGCTCATTTTGCAGAACGCGCCGACCGGCGGAGCGTTGCGATTACCGGGACTGAGCATGCAGTCCATGGGCGGCGAAATCAACGCAGCCAAGATGGATCTGCTCTTCTCGCTCGGCGAAAGCCACGGGCGGCTCGTCGGCCAGATGGAATACAACATCGATCTCTTCGACTCCGTCACCATCAAGCGCGTGCTCTCACACTTCGGCAACGTTCTTAGTGTAGTCGCCGCCGATCCGCACCGGAGTATCAACGACATCGATCTGATGAGCGCTGCCGAGCGCGAACAGTTGCTCAGCTTCGAAACGGAAAGCTATCCGCACGAGCAGTGTATTCATGAACTGTTCGAAGCACAGGTTGAGCGTTCACCGGATTCGATCGCGCTCGTGTTTGGTGACGAGCAGCTCACCTATGCCGAGTTGAATGGTCGAGCGAATCAGTTGGCCCATCACCTGCGCGCGCTTGGTGTTGGTCCGGAAGTACTGGTTGGAATCTGCCTCAAGCGCGGCAGCAACATGCTGGTGGCGCTGTTAGGAGTTCTTAAGGCCGGCGGCGCTTATGTGCCGCTCGATCCGCAGTATCCACGCGAGCGCTTGCACTTCATGTTGGCTGACGCCGATCCTAAGGTTCTGGTTACTGAAGAGCACCTGCGGCCAGCTTTTGCCGAGCAGCCGGTCCATATTATTTGTATCGACTCAGACGGGACTTCGCTCGCTGAACTGCCGGTTGCTAATCTTCCGAGGCTGGGTTCCTCTGACAATGCCGCTTATGTCATCTACACATCAGGTTCGACGGGCACTCCGAAGGGTGTGGTCATTGCGCACCGTAATGTAGCGGCGCTTACAGCGGCGTTATTGCCGCGCCTCGAGCTTTCCGCGCATGAGGTATGGACGTTATTCCATTCCTTCGCCTTTGACTTTTCCGTTTGGGAGATTTGGGGCGCACTGCATTCAGGCGCGACGCTTGTCATTGTGCCGGCGTCAGTGGCGCGCTCGCCGCAAGCATTCCTCCAGTTGCTCAAGCAGCAGCGAGTGACTGTAGTCAACCAAACACCTTCGGCTGCGAGCCAGTTGCTCTTAGTTGCGCAAGACGCGGAGAGTGAGTGGCGAGAAACGAGCGTGCGGCGGCTCTTTGTTGGCGGAGAGGCGCTGCCACCGGATCTGGCCCAGGCCCTGATGAGCACGGGCATTCCGCTGTGTAACTTCTATGGACCTACCGAAGCGACGGTTTGGGCTGCAATCAAGCCTTTAGAGCCTGGCGCGCCGGTGACTATTGGACGGCCAATTGCCAACACCCAACTCTACGTTTTGGATCGTGCGGGACGCATCGTGCCTGCGGGCGTCGTCGGAGAGCTGTACATCGGCGGAGCCGGACTCGGACGCGGCTACTGGAAGCGCCCGGAACTCACCGCGCAGAGTTTTATTCCGCACCCTTACAGCCACGAAGCGAGTGGACGTCTATACAGGACCGGGGACCTCGCACGTTATCGCGCCGATGGCGAGATCGAGTACGTCGGGCGCGCAGACTACCAGGTCAAAGTGCGCGGCTTCAGAATCGAGTTAGGAGAGATCGAAGCGGCGCTGATGGACCATCCACAGGTACGCGAGGCTGTCGCTATCGTGCGTGAGAATGAGCGTGGTGATCGTCGCCTGCTCGCGTATGTAAGTGGGAACGGTGAATTAACAGGCAATGAATTGCGTGAGAGCGTGACTCGACGATTGCCTGAATACATGGTCCCGAACTCCGTATTCGTGCTTGAGCGACTGCCACAGACGGCTAACGGCAAGATCGATCGGCAGGCTTTAGCGGAACTGGATCACGTGCGTCCGGAGACGGCCGCGACTCACCAGCCTCCACGTAATGAGCTCGAGCGACAGATCGCTGCGGCCTGGATGGAGGCGCTGAAAATCGACCAGGTTGGAGTTGACCAGAATTTCTTCGATCTCGGTGGCCATTCAATGTTGCTGGCGCAAGTTCACTTGCACTTGCAGAAGATCCTCGGGAGGGAGCTTGCGCTCGTCGATTTCTTCAAGTATCCGACCGTCAGCATGCTCGCTCGCTTCATTAGCCAGGAAGCACGGCAGGAGACTTCCGCAGTCGAGATCGATGCCCGGACTGAAGAACGAAAAGACAAGTTGAAAAAGCAAAGGCAAACACGACAAAAAGCACGGTCCGCGGTAGCGGCTCACGGCAAAGAGGCATGAGCTTTATGAGCAGTACTGAACAAATGGAAGACTCAGGGATCGCCGTAATCGGAATGAGCGGCCGGTTCCCGGGTGCGCGCGGGGTGCAGGAGTTTTGGCAGAACCTCTGCGCCGGCGTCGAGTCCGTCGAGGTCTACTCGGATGAAGAATTGCTGGCGGTGGGCGTCGAACCGGAACTCTTAAAAAATCCGCATTACGTGAAAGCCAGTCCGGCCGTCGATGACATCGAGTTATTTGACGCAGGATTTTTTGGTTACAGCCCGCGCGAAGCAGAGACGATGGACCATCAACACCGTCTTTTCCTCGAAGCCGCCTGGGAGGCGCTCGAGGTCGCTGGATACAACGCGTACGACTATCCCGATCCGATTGGGGTCTTTGCCGGGATCAAAAATCCCTCGCCCTATTTGCTCTTCAATCTCCTGCCGAATTCTGAGGTGCTCGAGTCCACTGATTCGATGCAGCTAGTGTTTGGCAACAGTGGCGACTACCTGCCGACCCTCGTTTCGTACAAGTTGAATCTGAGAGGCCCGAGCTATTTGATCCAAACCGCTTGCTCGACGTCACTGGTGGCCATTCATGTGGCCTGTCAGAACATTTTGAGTGGTGAATGCCGGATGGCACTGGCAGGCGGCGTCTCAATCAACAGCAAGCACAGGCGCGGCTACCTTTTCCGCGAGGGTGGAATTCAATCTCCTGACGGCCATACGCGTGCGTTCGACGAGAAAGCGCAGGGAGTCGTCGTGGGAGAGGGCCTGGGAATCGTGGTCCTCAAAAGTCTCGCCGACGCCCTGGCTGATGGCGACCACATTTTTGCAGTCATCAAAGGATCTGCCTGCAACAACGATGGCTCGTTGAAGATAGGTTTCACCGCGCCGAGCATCGAAGGCCAGTCACAGGTGATAGCCGAAGCCCAGGCAATGGCAGGGATCGATCCGGAGACCATAACTTATGTCGAGACGCACGGAACGGGGACCGTCCTCGGCGATCCGATCGAGATCGCCGCGCTGACGAAAGCGTTTCGCCTGCGCACGGAGCGAAAGCAGTTCTGCGCGATCGGTTCAGTCAAAACAAATGTAGGACATCTGGATGCCGCGGCCGGAGTTGCCGGTTTTATTAAAACGGTGCTGTCTCTGGACCAGAAGATGTTGCCGCCGAGCCTTTTCTTTGAAAAGCCAAACCCCAAACTTGATCTTCCCAACACCCCGTTTTTTGTGAATACGAAACTGACGCCCTGGACCACTAACGGCATCACCAGGCGGGCCGGCGTCAGCTCGTTCGGAGTCGGCGGTACAAACGCGCACGTAGTGCTGGAAGAGGCGCCGGCTCCCGAGCCTTCGATCTCGAAACGAAGTCTACAGCTTCTGGTCCTTTCCGCCAGGACAAGCGCCGCACTGGAAGCGACGACTAACAATCTAAAAGATCATCTCAAACAAAACCTGACCGCTAACCTCGCAGACGTCGCCTACACGTTGCAGGCCGGCCGCAAAGCCTTTGCGCACAGGCGGGCAATAGTCTGCCAGACGACTGCTGAGGCCATTGCCGCGCTCGAATCGAACGATCCGAAGCAGGTAATAACCGGGCTGCATGGCGAAACAACTCGTCCCCTCGTGATGATGTTCTCCGGGCAGGGCACGCAGTACATCAACATGACGCGCGGTATTTACGACAGCGAACCGGCATTCAGAGAACTGGTGGACCAGTGCTGTTTCCTGCTCGAAAAGACGCTGCATCGCGATCTCCGCACACTGCTCTATCCGGTGAACGGAAACGACTCAAATGCTGCGGAGCTCTTGCAGCAAACGCGATTCACGCAGCCCGCGCTTTTCGTTGTCGAGTACTCACTGGCGCGCATGTTGATGTCGTGGGGGCTCGAGCCGCAAGCACTGATTGGGCACAGCATTGGTGAGTATGTCGCGGCCTGTTTGTCTGGTGTGCTGTCACTGGAAGATGCGCTGGCGCTCGTGGCGGCCCGCGCCGGCTTGATGCAGGAGATGCCGGCGGGAGCAATGCTGGCGGTAAAGATGACAAGCGCGGAGGCGCTGAAGCTCGTTTCCGACGAGATCTCGTTGGCGGCGGTGAATGCTCCGTCGCTTTGTGTGATCTCCGGAAGCGTGAAGTCTATCGACGAAGCCGAGAAGACTTTGAAGGATCGTGGCGTTGCCTGCCATCCGCTGCATACTTCACACGCGTTTCATTCGCACATGATGGAGCCCGTCGTGAATCGCTTCATTGATTTAATTAGCAAGATCAAGCTGCAAGCGCCGAAGATCCCGTACGTCTCGAATGTGACCGGCGATTGGATTACAGCTCGTGAAGCTACGGACCCGCGGTACTGGGGACAGCACCTGCGTGACACAGTTCAGTTTGCCGGCGGCCTCAATACGTTGCTCAAAGATGGTCCACACGTCTTGCTCGAGGTTGGCCCAGGAGAGACTTTGGTCACCCTCGCCCGGCAATGCGCCGGCCCAAACAGCGAGCATGCTTTTGTATCGACCATTCCGCATCAATCGTCGAAAGAGTCTGATGCTGTTTCGTTGATGAAGGCCCTCGGCGCTCTCTTCGTTGCAGGGCAGAAAATCGATTGGGAAAGACTCCATACCGGCGAAAGGCTTCATCGCACGGTTTTACCGACTTATCCTTTCGAGCGCCAACGTTACTGGATTGAGCCTCCGGCACTGAAAGGCAGAAAACAATCGCTCGGAGCCCGGCTCGGCAAGAACCCGGACATCGCCGAGTGGTTTTATGTTCCTTCTTGGAAACGCTCAGGCGCTGTCGCGTCGAGCGTTCTTAAGAACGATGCTGTGACTTGGCTCGTGTTCGCTGACGAATGTGGCCTGGGCGATCAGTTAACGAAACAACTGTCGGAAGCAGGGCAACAAGTGGTCACTGTGCGCCAAGGCGAAGAGTTTAGCCAGGCAGGCACTGATACGTACGTCATCGATCCTGCTTCGCAGCGCGATTATGAAACGCTGCTCTCTCACCTTCATTACACAAATAGAGCACCCACGAGAATCGCGCATCTATGGAACCTCACGCCGGACCGAGGCGCGAATTTCGAGACGCAACAAAATGGTTTCTACGCGTTGCTCTACCTTACGCAGGCTCTCGCAAAGTTCAAACCGAATGAGCCTCTTGGTATCGCCGTAGTTTCAAACAACGTTCACGAAGTCACGGGTGAAGAAAGCCTTTGTCCTGAGAAGGCGACGATCGTGAGTTTCTGCAAAGTAATTCCAAAGGAGTTAGCTGGAGTCTATTGCCGGGCCATAGACGTTGTCCTGCCGCGCGCGGGCACAAGAGGTGAGGCCGAGCTGGCGCGACAGTTGATAGCCGAGTTCGATCACAAAGCTCTCGAACCGGTGGTCGCCTATCGCGGCCGGCATCGTTGGATTCAGAGCTATGAAAGAATTCGTCTGGATGATCCCGGTAGCGAAACCGCGCGGCTGCGCCGGCATGGTACTTACTTGATCACCGGCGGCCTTGGCGGTGTGGGTCTGGCGCTTGCCGAGTATTTGGCCCGCACGGTTTCGCCGAAACTGATTCTCACCAGCCTGAGCGGCTTGCCTGCGGAGGACGAGTGGGAGCAATGGCTGTCCGGGCCGGAGCAGGACCATAAGATCAGCCGTCAAATCAGAAAGATCCAGGAACTGCGTGAGCTTGGCGCAGAAGTTCTGGTTATCAAGGCAGACGTATCCGATCTTGCTGCTATGAGTTTCGTGCTCGCGCAGGCTGAAGAACGCTTCGGCCCGATTCACGGAGTGATACATGCGGCGGGTGTGATGGGTGGCGGACTCGCGGAGTTGAAGACGACCGAAATGGTGCGCAACGTCTTTGCTCCCAAGATCGACGGCACGCTCGTGCTTTACCAACTGCTCGAGAAACGACCGGTTGATTTTGTGTTGCTCTGCTCGTCGATTGCTGCGGTGACTGGGGCGCTGGGCCAACTCGACTACTGCGCCGCGAACGCTTTCATGGACGCGTTTGCCCACACCTGGTCAGCGCTAGGCGAGAACTTTGTAACGTCCGTTAACTTTCCCGCCTGGCGGGAAACGGGCATGGCCTTAAGAGCAGCGGAGCACCCTGGCTTTGGCGAGCTGGTAAAGAAAGATCTCGAGCAAGGAATGCTGACAAGTGAAGCCGTTGATGTTTGCCGGCGTATTCTTTCATCCAGCGTCAGGATTCCTCAGGTGGTTGTTTCACCTCAGGCCCTTGGACCACTACTGGAGCAGCATCTGCGGCAGACGGGCAAGGCCGTTGCAGTCCAACAGGCTGGTCAGCCGCCTGCAAAGCTGAAAGCCTACGCACGGCCGCATCTGAATAACGATTATGTGCCTCCCGAAACGGAAATGGAGAAAGTCATTGTCGAATATTGGAAAGAAATTATCGGAGTTGATCAGATAGGAGTTCACGATAACTTCCTCGAGCTCGGAGGTCATTCTCTCATGGCGGTGCAGTTGCTTTCCCGGCTGCGCGACAAGTTCCACGTAGACTTGCCCGTCCGTAATTTCTTCGATTCGCCAACAGTCGCTGATCTGGTGCTGCTCATTGAACAAGAGCAGCAGGTTCAGAGTCCGGCGGCGACGAATACTATCGAGCTCATCGCACGCCCCGGCCAAACTCTCGAAAACCTACTACTGGAATTGGAAGATTAAGTCGTAGTAAGTAATGAATACACTGCTTGAAAAACTGTCCGGGCTTTCACCGGAGAAAAGGGCACGTCTCGCCGAGCGCCTGCCACCGCTGTCGTTTGCGCAACAGAGGTTGTGGTTTCTGGATCAATTGGAGCCCGGCAGCGTGCTCTACAATGTCCCCACGTCTGTCCGCCTGACGGGTGAGTTGGACATCGATGCGTTGAGCCTCACGCTGGACGAGATCGTGCGGCGCCACGAGTCACTGCGAACGGTTTTCGTAAGTATTGAAGAAGAGCCCAGGCAACTCATTCTGCCGCCGGAAAAGAATGTGCTGGTAGTCGTCGATCTGCGCGATCTGGATCCGGCCGCGCGGAAAGAAGAGCTCGACCGCAGAATAGACGAAGAGGCACACCGGCCATTTGACCTGCGTACGGGGCCATTGCTTCGTGTCAGGCTGTTGTGCGTTGGCGAGTCGGAGTATGTGTTGTGTTTGACGATGCATCACATAATCTGCGATCGCTGGTCCATGGGTATTCTCATCGGTGAGATGCTCACTCTTTATCATGCCTTTGCGGCCGCGAAGCCCTCGCCTCTTCCTGAGTTGACTATTCAATATGCCGATTATGCGCGCTGGCAGAGAGAGTGGCTGAGCGGTGAAGTGCTCGCCAACCAGATCGCCTACTGGCGCGAAAAATTGGGTGGGACGCTGCCATTGCTGGAGCTTGCTACGGACAGGCAGCGGCCTTCAGTACAGACCTTCCGTGGCACACGGCTTCCGATCTCTATCCCCGAAGATCTGATCGGGAAGCTTAGGGACCTCGGTCAAAAGCATGGCTGCACGTTGTACATGACAGTGCTCGCCGCGTTTCAAACGCTGCTTTACCGCTATACCGATCAGGAAGACATCATAGTCGGCACTCCTGTCTCTGGCCGCAGTCGCTCCGAAACTGAGAATCTCATCGGGTTCTTCGTCAACACGCTCGCAATGCGCACCGATCTCTCTGGTGCGCCAACCTGCGCGGAGGTTTTGAATCGCGTCAGAGAGGTAGCGCTCGGAGCATATGCGCATCAGGAGTTGCCGTTCGAAAAGCTAGTGGAAGAGCTGCAACCGCAGCGCGACTTGAGTCGTTCACCGTTGTTTCAAGTGATGTTCGTTTTGCAAAACACACCTGCGCATACAGGCAGCTCGCTCGACGCTACAAAGCTGAAGGTCAGCCGGCTGGCAGACGAGCTCGAGACGTCCAAATTCGATCTGACTCTGACGCTTGCCGATTCGGCGCATAGCTTGAGCGGAGTGATCGAATACAACGTCGATCTTTTCGCTGAAGAGACAATCAAGCGAATGGCCGGACACTTCCAGACGCTGCTGAAAGGCATGGTGGAAACTCCGGAGCAGCAGATCGGAGCGCTGCCGCTACTGAGCGAGCACGAGCGACAACAACTGCTGGTGGAATGGAACGATACCGCAACTGAGTATCCGCGCGACTCGTGCCTCCACGAATTGTTCGAAGCGCAAGCGGAGCGCACGCCGGACGCCCTGGCGGTAGTGTTTGGAGATCAGCGCCTTACTTATACAGAACTAAACGAGCGAGCGAATCAACTCGCGCATCACCTCCGCTCGCTGGGAGTGACCAAAGAAACCCGCGTCGGCCTCTACGTTGAGCGAAGCCAACTCTTGTTGGTGGGACTTCTGGGGATATTCAAGGCCGGCGGAGTTTATGTTCCTTTGGATCCCGAATATCCGGCCGAACGATTGAAGCACATGCTGACGGATGCTGGCGTCAACATTCTCTTGACCGACCGGCAATTGCAGACCCGCTTGCCCCTGGAAGTGTTTAAGCGGGTGGCGATCGATGAAGAGCTAGACTGGGATTTACCGAAGACCAATCCGGAGCGGCTGGCGAGAGCGGAGAATGCAGCTTACGTAATTTACACATCAGGATCGACAGGAATGCCGAAAGGTGTCGTGTGCGAGCATGGCAACCTGGTTAATGTGTTGACGGCGAGCGTGAGGAGTTTCGGAATCACCGGCGCCGACCGGCTGCCGGCACTCGCCTCGGCTGCGTTTGATATTTCGCTTTTCGAGTTGCTGACGCCGTTGTTGGCGGGTGGAGTTGTAGAAGTATGCGGGCGGGATCAGATCCTGGAGATGAAGCAGTTGGTCCAGGTGGTAAGGCGTTCTACGTTGCTGCACACGGTGCCGTCGCTGATGCGCCAGTTATTACAAGCCCTCGAGGATGAGCGACGTGATGCGGTGAGATTACGCCAGTTGTTCATTGGCGGGGATTCGGTCGCGCCCGCACTGCTTGAACAGATGAGGGAAGAGTTTGGTGAGGCGGAAATCAGAGTGCTGTATGGACCAACAGAGGCGACTTTGTTCTGCACCAGCCATTTGGTAAACGGGCGCGAGAGGGGACGGCAACAGATCGGTCGGCCGCTTGCGAATGTGCGGGCGCGAGTTTGCGACAGCCGCGGAGAGTTAACGCCGGTGGGAGTAGTGGGTGAGCTCTACATCGGGGGCGCTGGAGTAACGAGAGGATACCTCGGGCGCGACGAGGACACGAACCGAGTCTATGTAGAGCTGGATGGGGAGAGATTTTACCGGACGGGAGACTTGGTGAAGTGGGGTAGTGATGGAGAGCTGGAGTATGTAGGGAGAAGAGACAGTCAGGTGAAGGTACGTGGGTACCGGATCGAGTTGGGTGAGATCGAGTCGGTGCTGCTGCGGCATGAAGGAGTGAGCGCGGCGGTGGTGGTGGCGCGTGAGGATGGCAGCGAGAAGCGGCTGGTGGGTTATGTGGTGCCTGAAGCAGATGAGCTGAGCGTGTCTGCGTTGCGTGAGTACCTGGCGGAGCGACTGCCGAGCTACATGGTACCGGGCGCGCTGGTGCAGTTAGCTGAGTTGCCGTTGACGCCGAATGGGAAAGTGGACCGCAAGGCGCTGGCGCTGCGCGAGGACGTGGGCGAGCGCGCGGCCGAGAGTGTGTTGCCGCGCACAGCAGTGGAAGAGTTGCTGGCGAGTATCTGGGCGGGCGTGCTGCGGCTCGAGGGAGTCGGTGTGGAAGAGAACTTCTTCGAGTTGGGCGGGCATTCGTTGTTGGCGACGCAGGTGATGTCGCGGGTGCGCGAAGTGTTTGGCGTTGAGGTGCCGCTGCGGAGTTTGTTTGAGCAGCCGACGGTGGCGGGACTGGCCGGGAAGATCGAAGCAGCGTTGCGCGGTGAGCGTGGGGTAGCAGCGCCGCCGCTGGAGCGAGTGAGTCGAGAGCGAGCGTTGCCGCTGTCGTTTGCGCAGCAGCGATTGTGGTTTTTGGACCAGTTGGAGCCTGGGAGCGCGTTCTACAACGTGCCGACGGCAGTGCGGTTGCAGGGGCAGTTGAACATCGAGGCGCTGGAACGGACGCTGACGGAGATCGTGCGGCGACATGAAGTGCTGCGCACTACGTTCCAGAGCATCAACGGCGAAGCGGTGCAGGTGATTGGAGAGGCGCAACGATTCGCGGTTGCAGTGACGGAGCTGAGCGCGTTGGAAGATGCTGAGCGTGAGCAGCGAGCGCAGGAGTTGATCGATGCCGAGGCGCAGACCCCGTTTGACTTGAGTGCAGGACCATTGCTGCGGCTGAAGTTATTAAGGTTGGCAGCGGAAGAGCACATCGTGGCGCTGACGATGCACCACATCGTCAGCGATGGTTGGTCCATGGGCCTGTTATTGAATGAGATCGCGACCTTGTATCGCGCCTACAGTACAGGCGAAGCATCGCCACTGATGGAGTTGTCGATTCAGTACGCTGATTACGCAGTGTGGCAGCGCGAGTGGCTGCAGGGCGAAGTGCTGGAGACAGAGTTGGGTTACTGGCGCGAGCAGTTGGGAGAAGAGTTGCCGGTGCTGGAGTTGCCCACGGATCGACCGCGGCTGGAGGTGCAGAGCTTTCGCGGGGCGGTGCAATTCTTCCAACTCGGGGAGCAATCTACTCACTCGCTCCGAAAGCTGGGCCAGGACCACGGCTGCACTTTGTTCATGACCATGCTGGCTGCCTTTCAGATCCTGCTCTATCGCTACAGCGGGCAGGAAGAGATCGTAGTCGGCAGTCCGATCGCCGGCCGCAATCGGATGGAGTTGGAAAAGCTGATCGGCTTCTTCGTGAACACCCTCGTGCTGCGGACGAAGCTGAGCGGGAAACCCAACTTTGTCGAGTTGCTGAAGCGGGTGCGTGAAGTAGCACTGGGTGCGTATGCGCATCAGGAAGTGCCGTTCGAGAAGCTGGTCGAAGAGATGGAGCCGGAGCGAGATCTGAGCCGGTCGCCACTATTTCAAGTGATGTTCATTCTTCAGAATGCAGCGGGCAGGGCGGAGCAAAGTTTGCCGGCAGCGGGACTGCAGCGAGTGAGCACTGAAGCGCGTAGCTCCAAGTTCGATTTGACGATGTCAGTAACGCAGCGAGGCGACGTGCTCGAAGGGGTGCTGGAGTACAACACCGATCTGTTTGAGGTGGAAACGATGGTTCGCCTGCTGGAGCACTACCAGAATCTGCTGCAAGCGATTGCTGCGAATCCCCAGGATGAGATCGCCGCGTTGTCGCTGTTAGGCGAGAGTGAGCGGCGGCAGTTGCTGGAGGAATGGAACGACACGGCAGGTGAGTATTCAGGTGAGAGCTGTCTGCATGAATTGTTCGAAGCGCAGGTGGAGCGCACGCCGGCGGCAGTGGCAGTGGTGTATGGCGAGCAGCAACTGACGTATGCGGAGTTGAATAGCCACGCGAATCAACTGGCGCGTCATCTCCGATCACTGGGCGTTGGTCCTGATGTCCTTGTCGGGATCTGTGTCGAGCGTAGCGTAGAAATGGTAGTGGGTTTGCTGGGGATCCTGAAAGCAGGCGGTGCTTATGTGCCGCTGGATCCGAGTTATCCCGCAGGCCGGCTGGCGTACCTGCTCGAAGATGCAAAGGTGCGAGTGCTGCTGACGCAGGCGCACTTGTGTGAGCGGTTACCGCAGATGGCGGAGGCAGTGGTCTGTGTTGACGAAGAGTGGCCGGAGATAGCGCGGCATGAGAGCGGGAATTTGTCGAGCAGGGTGTTGGCGGAGAGCCTGGCTTATGTGATCTACACGTCGGGATCGACGGGTGGACCAAAAGGTGTGTGCGTCACGCATGCGAATGCGGTGCATTCGACGAGCGCGCGCATGGCTTACTACGAGGAGGTAGTGAAGAGTTTTCTGCTGCTTTCGTCGTTTGCGTTTGATAGCTCGGTGGCGGGGCTGTTTTGGACACTGAGCCAGGGCGGGACGCTGGTGCTGCTGGAGGAAGGAGCGCAGCAGGACGTGCGCGAGGTGCGGCGCGCGGTGGCAGCGCAGGGAGTGACGCACCTGCTGAGCCTTGGTTCGCTCTACCAGGTGTTGCTGGCGGATGAGAGCGGAGCTTCGCTGGATAGTTTGCAGACAGTGATTGTGGCCGGCGAAGCGTGTAGAGCGGAATTAGTGGAGCGGCATCACGCGGTGATGCCGGGCGCGGTGCTCTACAACGAGTATGGGCCAACGGAAGCGAGCGTGTGGAGTACGGTGCACGACTGCGTAGGCGGAGAAGAGCCGGTTCCGATCGGACGGCCGATCAGGAACATGCAGGCGTACGTGTTGGACGAGCAGCAAAGGTTGGCGCCGCGTGGTGTGCGTGGGGAATTGTATTTGGGTGGAGCGGGAGTAGCGCGCGGATATTTAGGGCGAGCGGAGCTGACGGCGGAGCGCTTCGTGCCGCATCCGTTTAGCGCAGAAGCGGGAGCGCGGTTGTACCGGACGGGAGACATCGGATGGTATCGAGCAGATGGAGCGTTGATGTATGGCGGGCGCGTGGATGAGCAGGTGAAGCTGCGCGGGTACCGCATCGAGTTGGGTGAGATCGAAGCAGCGCTACTGGGTCATGAAGGAGTGCGTGAAGCAGTAGTTGTTGCGCGTGAGGAGCGGCTAGTTGGTTATGTGGTGGGAGATGAGCTGAGCACGGCAAGTTTGCGTGAGTACTTGTCGGAGCGACTGCCGAGCTACATGGTGCCGGGCGCGCTGGTGCAGTTAACAGAGTTGCCGTTGACGCCGAACGGCAAGGTGGATCGCAAGGCGCTGGCGCTGCGCGAAGACGTTGGTGAGCGTGCGGCCGAGAGTGTGTTGCCGCGCACGGCAGTGGAAGAGTTGCTGGCGAGTATCTGGGCCGGCGTGCTGCGCCTGGAGGGCGTCGGTATTGCCGAGAATTTCTTCGAATTGGGTGGTCATTCGTTGCTGGCGACACAGGTGATGTCACGGGTGCGGGAAGTGTTTGGCGTGGAAGTGCCGCTGCGGAGTTTGTTTGAGCAGCCGACGGTGGCGGGACTGGCCGGGAAGATCGAAGCAGCGTTGCGCGGTGAGCGTGGGATAGCAGCGCCGCCGCTGGAGCGAGTGAGTCGGGAGCGAGCGTTGCCGCTGTCGTTTGCGCAGCAGCGTTTGTGGTTTTTAGACCAGTTGGAGCCTGGGAGCGCGTTCTACAACGTGCCGACGGCCGTGCGGCTGCAGGGACAGTTGAACGTCGAGGCGCTGGAACGAACGCTGAGTGAGATCGTGCGGCGACATGAAGTGCTGCGCACCACCTTCAAGAGCATTGACGGCCAGCCGGTGCAGGTGATCGGGGATGCCGAGCCGTTGCGGATTGCGGTGACGGAGCTGAGTGTACTGGAAGAAGGTGAGCGCGAGGAAACAGCGAGGCGGCTGATCGATGCGGAGGCGCAAACACCGTTCGACTTGAGCACGGGGCCGTTGCTGCGCGTGAAGTTATTAAGGCTGGGAGCAGAAGAGCACATCGTGCTGCTGACGATGCATCACATCGTCAGCGACGGCTGGTCCATGGGCCTGCTGTTGAATGAGGTTGCTACATTGTATCGGGCATACAGTGCAGGCGAAGCATCACCACTGATGGAGTTGCCGATTCAGTATGCAGACTACGCTGTGTGGCAGCGCGAGTGGTTGCAAGGCGAAGTGCTGGAAGCAGAGTTGGGTTACTGGCGCGCGCAGTTAGGCGGCGATTTGCCGGTGCTGCAACTGCCCACTGATCGACCGCGGCCTGCCGTGCAGAGCTTCCGCGGCGCACGCGTGCCATTTCGATTGCAAGAGTCGCTTGTAGAGAAAGTCAAAGCTGTCAGCGCGCATCATGATTGCACATTGTTCATGACGTTGCTGGCAACACTTCAGACGCTGCTTTATCGCTACAGCGGGCAGAAAGAGATCATAGTAGGAAGTCCCGTCGCTGGGCGATCACGGCCGGAGCTCGAACCCCTAATCGGCATGTTCCTCAATCAAATTGTTCTGCGGACGGATCTCTCGGGAGACCCGGCGTTTTCGGACTTGTTGCGTCGAGTAAGGGAAGTAGCGTTGGATGCTTATGCGCACCAGGATGTGCCATTCGAGAAGCTGGTCGAGGAATTGCAGCCGGAGCGCGACTTGAGTCGTTCACCACTATTTCAGGTCGATCTCACATTTCAACAGATTTCAGCTCCCGCGTCCGATGCACGCGCCAATTTACAGATGATTCCGATGAACAGCGAAGCGAGAACATCGAAGTTTGATCTGACGCTGTCCCTCGCTGAGATTGGTGACGCGGTGTTCGGCACGTTGGAATACAACACAGATCTTTTCGATGGCGTGACGATTGAGCTCATGACGGAGCATTTTCAGAATCTGCTCGGATCAATCGCGGAGCATCCTGAGGAGAAGCTCAGTCGGGTGCAGTTATTGAGCCTAACCGAACGACAGCAATTACTGGTCGAATGGAATGATACGACAACTGAATATCCGCGCGAGTCGTGCATTCATGAACTATTCGAAGCGCAGGTGGAGCGTACGCCGGAAGCGGTAGCTGTCGTTTTCGGGAATCACCGACTGACGTATGCAGAACTGAATGAACGCGCGAATCAACTGGCCCATCACCTCCGGTCGCTTGGAGTCGCAGCAGAAACGCTCGTGGGCCTGTGTGTCGAGCGAAGCCTCGAAATGGTGGTTGGACTGTTGGGTATATTGAAAGCGGGCGGCGCTTATGTGTCTTTGGATCCGGAGTATCCCGCGGAGCGATTGAACTTCATGTTGGAAGATGCGGGAATCTCAGTGCTTTTGACACAACAGCATTTGCTGGAACTCTTACCGTCGCACTGGGCGCTGACCTTCTGTTTGGATAGTGAGTGGCCGGAGTTGGCCGGAACTCCGACAACCAACCCCAGTGGAGTGGCAGTGCAACCGGAAAACCTCGCCTATGTGAGCTACACGTCAGGATCGACGGGGCGGCCGAAGGGCGTGAGCATTCCGCATCGCGCGGTGGTGTCGTTGTTGTGTCCGGCAGAGTTTGTGCGCCTGGACGAACGGGAAACGGTGTTACAGATGTCGCCCCTCCCGTTTGATGCCTCGACGTTTGAGGTCTGGGGCAGCTTGCTGAATGGGGCGCGGCTGGTGCTGATGCCACCGGGACAGGCGACGCTGGAGGAGATCGGTGCAGTGCTGCGCGAGCAGCAAGTGACGACGCTGTGGCTGACGGCGGGACTATTTCACTTGATGGTGGATGAGCAGTTGGAAGCGCTCGTTCAGGTGAAGCAGTTGCTGGCCGGCGGTGATGTGCTGTCGGTGGAGCACAGCCGGAGGTATTTGGCGGCGGCGGGAGCAGGCAGTGTCTTAGTTAACGGTTATGGACCGACGGAGAGCACGACGTTTACGAGTTGCGAAGTGCTGCGCGAGGCGGCGGAGTTGGCGGAGGCGACGAGCGTGGCGATCGGCAAAGTGGTGGGTGGCCGCAGAGCGTACGTCGTGGATGAGTCGGGAGAGTTGGTGGGACGCGGGATCTGGGGTGAGCTGTATATCGGCGGGGCGGGTGTGGGCCGCGGGTATGTGCAGCGAGCGGAAGAGACAGCAGAGCGGTTTGTGCCGGATGGTTGGAGTGGCGAGTGGGGCGGCAGGGTTTATCGCACGGGAGACGTGGTGCGTTGGAAAGGCGAAGGGAAGCTGGAGTTCAAGGGACGCGCGGACGGGCAGGTGAAGCTGCGAGGCTACCGGATCGAAGTCGGGGAGATTGAAGCGGTGTTGGAGAGTCATGGCGGTGTGAGACGAGCGGTAGTGGAAGCGCGCGCGGATGAAAGCGGAGAGAAGCGGCTGGTGGGTTATGTCGTGCTGGCGGAGGAGACCGGCGTGGATGAGTTGCGAGACTATCTCGCGCAGCGGCTGCCGAGCTACATGGTTCCCCGAGTGTTAGTGCCTTTAGATACGTTGCCCCTGACCAACAATGGAAAAGTTGATCGAGCCGCATTACCAGCGCCGTCGCTCAACAAAGAGCTGAGCGATACCTCTGATCAGCCGCAGACGGCGATTGAAGAGATGTTAGCGGGGGTGTGGTCGGAAGTGTTGAAGGTTGAACGAGTCGGGAGGTATGACAACTTCTTTGATTTGGGAGGACATTCGTTGCTTGCAACACAAGTGTTCTCGCGTATTCGGGAAGTGTTTGCAGTGGAGATATCGCTGCGCAGCCTGTTTGAGAATCCCACTATCGTCGAGTTAGCAGTGGTGATGGAGATCGCGCTCCGGTCGGCGGAGGGTGTGGAAGCGCCGCCAATCAAGCGGCGTCCGGAGGGAGAAAGGATTCCCTTGTCCTACGCCCAGCAACGGTTGTGGTTCCTGGATAAGTTGGAGCCGGGAAGCGCGTTCTACAACGTGCCGTTGGCGGTCCGGCTGCGAGGACAGCTCAACATCGACGCCCTTGCGCGAACGTTGAACGAGATCGTGAGGCGGCATGAGGTCCTGCGAACGAGCTTCAGAAGCGATGAAGGCGAACCGGAGCAGATCATACACGAAGCTTTAGAGTTGAAGCTGGAGTTGGAGCAGGTATCAGGAGAGCAGGACCAGCTTGCAGAAGTCCGCCGCCTAATCAAAGAGGAGAGCGGACGAGGATTTGATTTAACTCATGGACCATTACTGCGCGTGAGACTGCTAAGGCTGACGGCCGACGAGCACGTCGTCCTGTTAACTATGCATCACATTGTCAGCGACGGCTGGTCCATGGGTGTGCTTACCAAAGAGATCGCGACGCTCTATCGTGCGTTCTCAGCAGGCGAAGAAGCAGCCCTGCCGGAACTGCCGATCCAGTATGCAGACTATGCAGTGTGGCAGCGCGAATGGCTGCAGGGTGATGTTCTCGCACGTGAGTTGGAGTACTGGCGAAAGTCGCTTGGAGGACAGTTACCCACACTCAATCTTCCTACCGATCGACCGCGCCCCGCTGTTCCCACTTATCGTGGCGCGTATCGTAGTTTCACTTTGCCTAGTGACCTCTCAGAGAAGGTGAAACAGCTCGGTCGTGACCAGGGCTGCACACTCTTCATGACTTTGATGGCGACCTTTAAAACACTGCTGTTTCGGTACAGCGGGCAAGACGACATAATCGCCGGCACGATCGTCGCCAATCGCAACAGCGCGGAGATAGAACCGCTCATCGGATTATTTATCAACACCCTGGCGATCCGCACAGACCTGTCCGGTGATCCTACTTTCAAAGAACTGATGGCGCGCGTTAAAGAAAACATGCTGAGCGCTCACGTACACCAGGACGTGCCGTTTGAGAAACTGGTCAGCGAGCTGCAAACCGAACGAGAGCTGAGTCGCGCACCGCTTTTCCAGGTTACTTTCGGGGTGCAGAACGCGCCCGGCGGAACGCTGGAATTACCCGGCCTCTCACTGCAAATGCTAAACAGCGACGAGGGAGCAGTAAGGTACGATCTGACTCATTGGGTTTATGAAACACCGGGCGGCCTGGTGTTTAGCTGGTCCTACAGCACGGATCTGTTTGACCTTTCGACGATCATTCGCATGCAGGAAAATTTCGCGACCCTGCTGAAGAGTATCGTGGACAATCCGGAAGCACAGTTGAGCACGCTTGAATTTTTAAGCGAGGCAGAGAAGCGACAACAGCACGAGAAAGAACAAGCGCGCACTAAAGCAATTTATCGGAAATTCATGGACGTCAAACCGAAAGCTCTTCGGCTCACGCATGATCGCGAGCCGGAAGGCGCGCCGTCGGAAGTTTAATTTTATGAGGCTGGGGAAAAATATTCCCGCAAAGGCGCAAAGGCGCAAAGCGCTACCGCGTTTCTAAAGGGCTTCTTTGCGCCTTTGCGCCTTTGCGGGGAGAACTTTTTTGGTGGCAGACAATGACTTTAGAAAAATCGGCAAGCCTGAGTAGTTTCAGGAACATCAAGCGCAAGGCAGTCTCCGTATCTTCCGAATCGCTGGTGAAGATGTCGTATCTCACTGCGAACTCAACGTTCCCTCTGGTTATCGAACCGGTGCTTGACGAAATGAATTTAGCCGCCTGGGCCAGGAGCGAACGAGAGAAACTGGAAGGACTGTTACTGAAACACGGAGCACTTTTGTTTCGCAACTTTCACATCTCTTCGGTGGACCAGTTTGAGCAGTTCGCGCGTGCGATTTCGCCGGAGCTGCTCGACTACCTGGAGCGCGCTGCGCCACGTAACGAGGTCGGCAAAAATGTTTACACTTCCACCGAGTATCCGGCCGATCAACGCATCCCGTTGCATCACGAGATGTCTTACTCGCACAACTGGCCCACCAAGATTTGGTTCCATTGTGTGGAAGCCGCGACGCAAGGCGGAGCCACTCCCATCGCGGAAGACAGAAAGGTTTTTCAACGCCTGGACCCCAGGATCAAAGAGATCTTCATGCGGAAGAAAGTCATGTATACGAGGAACTACGGTGAGGGTGTCGATCTCACCTGGCAGGATGTCTTTCAGACTGAAGATAGAGCTCGCGTCGAAGAATATTGCCGGCAGGCGAAGACGGAATTTGAGTGGAAGGATCACAACCGTTTGAAGACGCGGCAAATACGTCAGGCCGTCGCTGTCCATCCGAAAACGGGCGAGATGGTGTGGTTCAATCACGCGCACATGTTTCACATTTCAAACGTGGAGCCGGCAGTACGAGAAGCGCTGCTGTCTGAGTTCAAAGAGGAGGATCTGCCGCGCAATGCTTATTACGGCGACGGCACAAAGATCGAGAATTCGATTCTCGAGGAGATTCGTGGTGTCTACGACGAACTGGCGGTTACTTTTCGTTGGCAGGAGGGAGACATCATGATGCTCGACAACTTTCTGGCATCGCATGGACGTGAGTCTTACGTTGGCCCAAGACGCATCGTCGTGGCCATGGCTGAGCTTTATACAAATAAGGAGATCTGAGGGTGGTGCAGTCTCAAAAGCCAAAGACTGCTGTTGGATACAGTCAGTACCACCTGCGATAGCGGGTGGGCAGATGATCAGTATGCGAAATTCCTGTTGATTTTGAATCCTAATGGTTTAACCCACCCGCTATCGCAGGTGGTACTGACTGTCTCCAAGAGTGATTTCTGACTTTGAGGTAAAGCAAGTTTGCATAGCGAAGAAGTCATGCAAGTGACTTTTCGTGCAAGCCTCTCCATCAATCCACTCGAGTCCCGACGTAAACCAAGCAGTCTGAATCCTGAATGCTTCGGGTTCGTCTGCTGTAATTAAGAATTATGAATAGTGCAATAACTACTAGTGTCTACAATCCGGATGAGATCCCGCGCTACGAGACGTTGATCGACTTGCTGCGCTTCAGGGCACTGCAACAGCCCAACCGCCTGGCTTTCAGGTTTCTCGTCGATGGTGAAACAGAAGAAGTCTCCGTCACTTACAGCGAGCTCGAGAAACAGGTCAAAGGATTTGCGGCCTGGCTTCAAACCCAGGTGTCCGCGGGCGATCGAGTGTTGCTGCTCTATCCGCCGGGACTTGAATACATCTCTGCTTTCCTCGGTTGTCTCTATGCCGGCGTAGTCGCCGTCCCGGCATATCCTCCGCGTCTCAATCGAAATTTCTCGCGGATTGAGAAAATCGTTAACGATGCTCAGCCTGCCGCAGCCCTCACGACGCCGCAGATCCTGGCGCGAGTACGGCCGTTGATTTCCGAACAACTGGGTTTCAGTTCGATCAAGTGGCTGGCGAGCGATAACGCCGTTCGCGATATGGCTGATTTTTGGACCGAGCCGGAGATCGACAGCGATACCCTCGCGATGTTGCAGTACACCTCCGGCTCTACGAGCGTTCCGCGCGGCGTGATGCTCAGTCATGGCAACTTGCTGCACAACTCTGCGCTGCTTGCGTATGGCTTCGGCTACACCGCCGAAAGCCGTTGTTTGACCTGGCTTCCGCTCTATCACGACATGGGTTTGATTGGTGGCATCTTGCAGCCCCTCCACGGAGGTTTCCCCTGCCTGATCATGTCTCCACATGCTTTCCTGCAAAGACCGTTGCGCTGGCTGGAAGCTATTTCGACTCATCGCATCACGCTGAGCGGTGGTCCAAACTTCGCCTACGATTTGTGCGCTCGCAAGATCACGCCAGAGCAAATGCGTGAGCTGGACCTCAGTTGTTGGGAAGTGGCTTTTAACGGTTCGGAGCCGATCCGTCACGAGACGCTGGAGAGGTTCGCGGGCAAATTCGCAGCTTGCGGCTTTCGGCGCGAAGCCTTCTATCCGTGCTATGGACTTGCGGAATCCACGCTCATAGTTTCCGGCAGTAAGATTGGAAAGCCTCCGGTGGTCCAAACAGTCAGTACGAAAGAGCTGGAGCAAAACCGGATTGTGCCTTGCGCACGAGGAACCGGCGACTCTCACACGCTTGTGGGAAGCGGGCAGCCGCTCCTGGACCACCGCGTCGTGATTGTCAATCCCGAAACTCTGGCGCCGAGCTCAGCGTCTCAAGTAGGCGAGATCTGGGTCAAAGGCGCAAGCGTTGCGAAGGGCTATTGGCACCGGCTTGAAGAGACTGAGCAAACCTTTAATGCCCACCTTGGAAATGATGGACCATATTTACGCACCGGCGACCTCGGTTTTCTCCACAACGAGGAGTTGTTCGTCACCGGGCGGATCAAAGACTTAATCGTTATTCGCGGTCTTAATCACTATCCGCAGGACATAGAGCAGTCGGTGGTCCACAGCAATCCGGCTTTGCGTGCGGACTGCGGCGCGGCCTTCGCGGTTGAGGTACAGGGTGAAGAACGTCTCGTGGTGGTCCAGGAACTCGAGCCGCGCTTCAAAGAAGAAGCTGATCTGGATTCAGTACTAGATGACATCCGTCAGGCTGTGGCTGAGAATCACGAGCTCCAGGTGTACGCCATCATCCTCATCAAAGCCGGAACGATTCCCAAGACGTCGAGTGGAAAAATCCGACGGCGCGCCTGTCAGGAAAAATTCCTCAGCAATAATCTCGAAATTTTAGCTGAATGGTGGGGCGACGTTGTTTTGGAGGAGCGATTGCCGGTCCCGAAGACGACGGGAGCACTGCGCAGCATCGATTCAATAACGGATCAACTTTCTTTGCTCCTCGCAACGAAGCTGCATGTCGATATCGACAGTATCAGTGTCAACAAACCGATTGCGCGTTACGGTATCGACTCACTCATGGCTATTGAATTAATGCATGCCATCGAAGTGCAGACTGGCTTCGTTCTTCCCATCGGAAATTTTCTGGAAGAGTTCAGTATTCATGACCTCGCGACGCAGGTGCTGGCCCGCACTCCGAGTGAGCAGGAACTCCCGCTGTCGCGCATTGCGTCGTTGTCGAGTGAGTTTGGCGACTACCCACTCTCGCCGTCGCAGAAGGGACTATTCTTCCTTTATCAACTGGCCCCTGACAGTGCGGCCTACAACATCTCCGCTGCAGTAAGAATTACGTCGGAACTGGATGTCGCTGTTCTGCGTGCGAGTTTTCAGAAGTTAGTTGCACGGCATCAAGCCTTGCGCACGACCTTCATGGAAAGCAGCGGCGAGCCGATACAACGTGTGCATGAACACGCTGAGATCTGTTTCCAGGAACACGATGTGATGGACTGGCGCGCGGAAGATCTTGACGAGGCGCTGAACGAGTTTTTGCATCAACCATTCGATCTACAAAGTGGACCACTCCTGCGGCTGGCGCTCTTCAAACACTCGCTGAAGTCGCACACTCTCGTCATGTGTGTGCATCACATCGTGGCGGATTTCTGGTCCATCGCAGTTCTCCTTGATGAGCTGGGAGTTTTATACGAAGCGCAGAAGAATCAGAGCGAAGTTGCGCTGCTTCCGCTCGAGCTTAGTTATACAGATTACGCATTATGGCAGTCGGCAATGTTGTTAGGTCCGGCCGGTGAGCGACTCTGGTCTTACTGGTCCAAACAACTCGCCGGCGAATTGCCCACTTTAGATCTACCCACAGATCGTTCGCGACCGCCGCTGCAAACTTATCAGGGAGCGACGCATCGTTTTTCAGTTTCCAGCGAGGTTACGAACAAACTCCACGACCTCGCACGCTCGCACAATGCGACGCTTTACATGACGCTCCTTGCGGCCTTCCAGGTGATGCTCCTGCGTTACACCGGACAGAGGGACATTCTGGTCGGCAGCCCCACAGCCGGAAGAAGCCGGGCAGCTTTGTCAGGCCTCGTGGGTTACTTCGCGAACACGATTGTGCTGCGCGGGCAGATCGGAGAGTCGGAGAGTTTCGCGATACTGCTGGACCAGGTTCGACAGACAGTATTGGATGCGTTGGAGCACCAGGACTATCCGCTAGCCTTGCTTGTCGAACGCTTGCAGGTCGCGCGCGATCCGGCTCGGTCACCGCTCTTTCAGGTCATGTTCAGTCTTCAGAAGACTCCTCCCGCCGCCGGCGATCAAGACCTTGGGTCATTTGCGCTCGGTGAGCATGGCGGTGAAGTCGAGATCGGAGGACTCCGTTTCGAATCACTAGCGCTCGAGAGACAGATTGCGCAGTTTGATCTCGCATTGAATGTAGTGGAAACGGATGATTCGATTCACGGAGCAGTGCGGTACAACACGGATCTGTTTGAGGCTTCCACTATCACGCGCTTCGTGGACCATCTCCAGGTACTCCTGCACTCGATCACGATCGATCCGACCAAGCCCGTCGAAGAGTTGCAATTGATGAGGGATGAGGAACGGCAGCAACTTCTCGTTCAGTGGAACAACACAACCGCCGGGTTTTCGCAAGAGCTTTGTCTTCATGAGCTGTTCCAGGCACAGGTCGAGCGGACACCGGCGGCGGTTGCGCTCATCTGCGACGATCGGCAGCTAACTTTTGCCGAGCTTAATGTGCGCGCAAATCAGTTGGCCCATTACCTGCGACGACTGGGAGTTGGTCCCGGAACACTGGTTGGTCTCGGCTTGGGCCGAAGTGTCGAAATCATCGTCAGCATGCTCGGTGTTCTTAAAGCGGGTGGCGCTTATGTGCCTTTGAATCCCGAACACCCGACGGAACGCCTGGTGCTGCAACTCGAGCAAAGCGGGGCCGTGCTCCTGATTACCAGTGCAGGGACGATCGATGAGTCGTTGGACTTTACCGGACAGAAGCTGGACCTCGAACGGCAGTCAGAGCTAATCGCATCCGAAGCGGAAACCAATCCCGAACTTCTCGTGACTCCGGATAACTTGGCCTATGTAATCTACACTTCCGGCTCAACCGGTACTCCCAAAGGCGTGGCCGTATCGCACAACAACCTCGTTAATTACACCGAATTCATTCTGCACTTGCTACAGGTCAGGGAACCGCTGACATTCGCCAATGTATCGACGTTAAGTGCGGACCTCGGCAATACCTGCATCTTTCCACCGCTTGTTTCGGGCGGCACGCTGCAGCTTATTTCCAACGAGCTTGCGATGGACGGCCGCTCATTCGGGAACTACGTGATGAAACGGCCGATCGATGTGCTCAAGATCGTGCCGTCTCATTTGACCGCCCTGCTGGCTGCGGATCCCGAAGGCAGGTTTTTGCCGTCGCGTTATTTGATCTGTGGCGGGGAAACACTTCCACGGCAGTTGGTCCAACACCTCGTCGGGCTTAAGCCCTCGTTGCGAATCATAAATCACTATGGACCAACAGAATCGACGGTGGGCAGTCTAACTTACGTTGCGAAGCCGGACGTGCCATGGTCGTCGCCAAACGTGCCGCTTGGTCGCCCCATTACAAATACGCGCGTGTTTGTCCTTGATAAGTGCTTACAGCCAACGCCCGTTGGTGTTGTTGGCGAAGTGTATATCGGGGGTGCGGGAGTGGCGCTGGGTTACCTTAACCAGCCGGAAGAAACAGCCGCGCGCTTCATACCAGATCCGTTTGCGACCGAAGGCGGCGCGCGACTTTATCGGACAGGCGATCTGGCGCGATACCTTCCTGACGGTAATCTGGAATTCCTGGGCCGTGTCGATCATCAGATCAAACTGCGCGGGTTCCGCATCGAGCTGGGAGAAATTGACTCCATACTGACCTCGCACCGTCAAGTGAAACAGGCAGTGACGATTGCCGTGAATGCCGGCGACTCTGTAAAGCAACGGCTCGCCGCTTATGTCGTCTCCTCGTCCGCTAATCCGCCCAGTTCGGAAACGTTGCGAAATCTGCTGAAGCAAAAACTGCCGGATTACATGGTTCCATCTGTATTCGTGTTTCTTGATGAAATGCCGCTGACGCCGAATGGGAAAGTGAATCGTAAGGCGCTGGCGCTGCGCGAGGATATGGGTGAGCGTGCGGCAGAGAGTGTGTTGCCGCGTACGGCAGTGGAAGAGTTGCTGGCGAGTATCTGGGCGGGAGTGTTGCGCCTGGATGGAGTCGGTGTTGAAGAGAACTTCTTCGAGTTGGGCGGGCATTCACTGCTGGCGACGCAGGTGATGTCACGAGTGCGGGAAGTGTTCGGCGTGGAAGTGCCGCTGCGGAGTTTGTTTGAGCAGCCGACGGTAGCGGGATTGGCGAGCAAGATAGAAGCCGCGTTGCGCGGTGAACGTGGAGTGGTGGCACCGCCCCTGGAGCGAGTGAGTCGGGAGCGGGAGTTACCGCTGTCGTTTGCGCAGCAGCGGTTGTGGTTTTTGGACCAGTTGGAGCCTGGGAGTGCGTTCTACAACGTGCCGACGGCAGTGCGGCTGCAGGGACAGTTGAATGTCGAGGCGCTGGAGCGGACGCTGACGGAGATCGTGCGACGGCATGAAGTGTTGCGCACCACTTTCCAGAGCATCAATGGTGGAGCGGTGCAGGTGATCGCACCAGCAGCACCTTTGTGGTTGTTGAATGAAGATCTGAGCGGACTCGAGGAAGGCGAGCGTGAGCAGCGAGTGCGTGAGTTGATCGAAGCGGAGGCGCAAAGGCCGTTCGACTTAAGTGTGGGGCCGCTGCTGCGCGTGCGCTTGCTGCGATTGGGAGCGGAAGAGCACATCGTGCTGTTTACGCTGCACCACATTATCGGCGATGGCTGGTCCATGGGCCTGCTGTTGAATGAGATTGCGACCTTGTATCGCGCCTACAGTGCAGGCGAAGAATCGCCGCTCGCAGAGTTGCCGATTCAATACGCGGATTATGCGGTGTGGCAGCGCGAGTGGTTGCAGGGCGAAGTGCTTGAAGCAGAGTTGGGTTACTGGCGTGAGCAGTTAGGCGGGGAGTTGCCGGTGCTGGAGTTGCCGACAGATCGACCACGGCCGGCAGTACAGAGCTATCGCGGCGCGCGTGAGTTCTTCCGCCTTGAAGCAGATGCCGCGGAGCCGTTGCGCTGCTTGAGCCGAGCGCATGACAGCACGTTGTTCATGACCTTGTTGGCGGCATTCCAGACCTTGCTCTATCGCTACAGCGGGCAGGAAGAGATCCTGGTGGGCACGGACATCGCGGGCCGGAACCGTGCCGAAGTCGAGCCGTTGATCGGATTCTTTGTGAACCAGTTGGTGCTGCGTGGGCGACTTTCTCCAGGGATGAGCTTCGTGACGGCGTTGCAGGGAGTGCGGGAGAGCACGTTGGGAGCGTACGCGCACCAGGAGTTGCCGTTTGAAAAGCTGGTAGAGGAGTTGCGGCCGGAAAGAGACGCGGGACGCTCGCCACTGTTTCAGGTGAAGCTGGTGCTACAGAACGCGCCCGCAGCGGAGTCGTTTGCGTTGCCGGGGGTGCAGATGAGTCGCATAAGGGCCGAGGCAGCGACGGCGCGATTTGACCTGACACTCGTGTTGAGCGAGACGGGCGACAGTCTGAACGGCTTGGTGGAATACAACACGGATTTGTTTGAGCAAGTGAGCATCAAGCGGTTGTTGGGCCACTTTGAAAACCTGCTGCGAGGGATCGGCGCGGATGCAGAGCAGCGCCTAAGTGAGTTGCCGTTGCTGAGCACAGGTGAGCAGCAGCAGATCGTAGCGGAGTGGAATGAGACTGCGGCGCCGTACGCGCACGAACAGAGTGTGACGGAGTTGTTCGAAGCGCAAGTGGCGCGCACACCCACGGCAGTGGCGGTGGTATATGGCAGCGAGCAACTGAGCTATGCGGAGTTGAATGAACGAGCGAACCAGGTGGGCCATTACCTGCGCAAGCTGGGCGTCGGACCGGAGACACTCGTGGGTTTGTGCGTGGAGCGTGGTTCTGGTTTGGTAGTGGGACTGTTGGGGATCTTGAAAGCCGGCGGCGCCTATGTGCCTTTGGATCCGGAGTATCCGGTAGCACGGTTGAGCTACATGCTGGAAGACGCCGGGCCGGCAGTGCTGTTGACGGAAGCACAGTTGGCAGAGCGGATGCCCGCCTACTGGGGCTGGACAGTGAAGCTCGATGAGGAGGGGGAAGAGATCGCGCAGGAGCGGCGCGACAATCCGCATTGTCTGACCGGGCCGGAGCATGCGGCATATGTGATCTACACGTCGGGCTCGACGGGTGAGCCGAAAGGCGTGGTGCTGTCACATCGCGGGGTGTGCAACCTGGTGCAGGCGCAGGGAGAGTGGTTTGGGATCGATGCGCAGGCGCGAGTGCTGCAATTCGCGTCCTTGAGTTTCGATGCGTCGGTGTCGGAGATCCTGGTGACGTTGTGTGGCGGAGCGCGGCTGGTGCTGGGCAGTCAAGAAGAGTTGCAGGTGGGCACGGCGTTACAGGCCGTGCTGCGGCGAGAGGGAGTGACGGTAGTAACGCTGCCGCCGTCAGTGTTGGCGGTGCAGGAGGTGAGCGGGATGCCGCGGCTGGCGACGCTGGTGAGTGCGGGAGCAGCGTGCAGCGGAGCGGTAGTGCGAAAGTGGCGTGGAGCAGTGCAGCGGCTGCTGAACGCGTATGGACCAACGGAAGCGACGGTGTGCGCGACGGTGTCGGCAGTGGGCAGCAGGGAGTGGGCGGCGGAGGAGAATGTGCCGATCGGGCGCGGCATCGGGAATGTGGAAGTGTACGTGCTGGGGGCTGGAGGCGCAGTGCAGCCGGTGGGTGTAGTGGGAGAGTTGTACATCGGCGGTGTGGGAGTCGGGCGCGGCTATTTAGGGCGGGCGCGGGAGACAGCGGAGCGGTTTGTGCCGGATGCGTGGAGTGGGCGTGTGGGCGCGCGGCTGTATCGGACAGGCGACTTGGCGAAGTGGCGCGCAGATGGTGAGCTGGAGTTCATCGGACGAGTAGATGAGCAGGTGAAGGTGCGCGGGTACCGCATCGAGTTGGGCGAGATTGAAGCAGCGCTGCTGGGCCATGGCGGAGTGCGAGAAGCAGTCGTTATTGCACGTGAGGAACGGCTGGTTGGTTATGTGGTGGGAGATGAGCAGAGCGCGGTGAGTTTGCGTGAGTACCTCGCGGAGCGACTGCCGGGCTACATGGTGCCGGGCGCGCTGGTGCTGTTAGAAGAGTTGCCGTTGACACCGAATGGGAAAGTGGATCGCAAGGCGCTGGCGCTGCGCGAAGACGTGGGCGAGCGCAGTAACGGCGCGAGTGTGCTACCGCGCACGGCAGTGGAAGAGTTGCTGGCGAGTATCTGGGCGGGAGTGCTGCACCTGGATGGCGTCGGTGTTGAAGAGAACTTCTTCGAGTTGGGCGGTCATTCACTGTTGGCGACACAAGTAATGTCGCGGGTGCGGGAAGTGTTTGGCGTGGAAGTACCGCTGCGGAGTTTGTTTGAGCAGCCGACGGTGGCGGGACTGGCGGGGAAGATTGAAGCCGCGTTGCGCGGTGAGCATGGGATAGCAGCGCCGCCGCTGGAGCGAGTGAGTCGGGAGCGGGAGTTGCCGCTGTCGTTTGCGCAGCAGCGGTTGTGGTTTTTGGACCAGTTGGAGCCTGGGAGTGCGTTCTACAACGTGCCGACGGCCGTGCGGCTGCAGGGTCAACTCAATATCGAAGCACTGGAGCGAACGCTGAGTGAAATCGTGCGACGGCATGAAGTGCTGCGCACCACGTTCCGCAGTGATGAAGGACAAGCCGTACAGGTGATTTCTCCAGCCGCACCGCTGCGGTTGTTCAGTGAAGATCTGAGTGGACTGGCAGAAGGCGAGCGAGAAGAAACAGCAAGACGGCTGATCAAGGAAGAGGGCAGCACTCCATTCGACTTGAGCACGGGACCGCTCCTACGTGTGAAGCTCTTAAGGTTAGGAACGGAAGAACACATCGTGGCGCTGACGATGCACCACATTGTCAGCGACGGCTGGTCCATGGGAGTGCTGATCAAGGAATTGGCGGCTTTGTATCGCGCTTACAGTGCGGGCCAGGA
>Ga0065712_10000166_pt1 | contig 36321 bp, 31 predicted proteins | sample MisRhiReplicate1_FD_59099 | JGI IMG/M metagenome (GOLD analysis project Ga0065712, IMG submission 59099) | Miscanthus rhizosphere microbial communities from Kellogg Biological Station, MSU, sample Rhizosphere Soil Replicate 1: eDNA_1 v3... | ecosystem: Host-associated > Plants > Roots >...
AGTTATTAGGTGCACTTTAATTCACTACTAGACCCAGGCCATGTACAAAAATGATACTCTTTTGAAAGTATACATTACTTTAAAAAAGGTCCACTTAATATTTTAGATGTTTGAATACAGATCCCAAAAAAAGGAATCTCGGGCCCAACGGGGATCCTAACGAAGAACCTATTATTTCTGAAAAATGGGTAGTAGCCTTACTCAGTAACTCAATTAATCACAAGTGGATGTTAAAAGAATTTTATGCGCGAGATTATTACGAAGCATTTGATATTGTAATGACGTATACGGAGAAAACTAAAGCTGAAGTACTTTGGTTTAAAGAGAAAAGAAACTTAGGTTATCCAGAGTCCAACATTAATTTTCCTCAACTCGAGCTCTTCTGCACATATTGCAATAACCGCTTTGCTAATATAGAACTCATTCCTTGTGTAAGAGAGAAGTGCAATTCAAACTTCTGTTCTAAAAAATGCCTTGAAAATCACCTTTACTTGCACAGACAAGATCATAATTAATAAAAAAGTGGACCATAATTGTACCCAAGGTAAAATATTAACCCAATTTTGAATAATCAGGGATTTAAATTTATTTTCATTTAGTCGACAATAAAATTTTAGAAGATAACCAACCTATCTTCATTATGGTTTTCTGTAGTCAAGAACAAAGTAACGATTTTAATTCTTTCAGGATCGCCTTTAAACTGATCCAAGAAACGTGAGGAAAAATTGTTCGGATGGTCATCTTGAATTGCCACTAATTTGAACCCAATATTCCTAAACTTAAGTTGTAACCATTCTTTCCAATAAATGAACGCTGAACGATCGACAGGCTGAAGCAGATCATCAGTAAGTTCTGTGACCAGGAGGAAAATACCGGAGTCCTTTAATTTCTCCAGCAACATCCTATAGAACGGTATCCACGAATCCTGAAAAACCTTATCAATATAACGAGGAGAGGGGAGTACTGAAATAAAAGTATCAACGGACTTGTCCGGAAGTTCTACCAGAACAATTTCAAAGGAATTATTGATAAATAAAATATTATCATCTTTAAAGTTCTTACAGGCTTTTTGATGTTCCAAAATGTCTGACTCAATTCCTATCAACAAATCGCTCTTACGGGATTGTTCTTGAGCCAGTATGCTTAGGAGTCGACCGTCGCCAGAGCCCAGCTCTATAACTATTCTATGATATTTACCGATTAACGATACATCAAACATCTGGCTGTATTATAAATAATTTGGTTATTGCTGCTGCGGCACTAATAATTCTGATTCGAGCAGTTGTTGAACCAATTGAACAACCTCCTGTTCGACTTGCTGTCTTGGTAACCCTAGTTTTGACGAAAAGTGATCCGTGAGCTGAGTAATGGTTTTGGCGCCGTCACAACTATGCCAGAACTCCAATATTGCCTGATTTACCATAAAACCGCCGCCCTTCTGATTTTTTAGGATTAGAGATCCGTCCTTCTCAGTTACAACCTCTCCCTCAGCTAGAGGTTTATACGTATCGTAATCAATCTGAAACCGTAACTTTGGTTTGCCGAAACCCAATTGTTCTCGGACCGATGGCTCCATTTTATCAAGACTCCATGGTGGATCCCAAACAATTGACACATTTACATCACCAACGCCGTTAATTTTGCCAACGTACCTCTTTACGTCACTTACTAAGGTATCGTGCAACGGACAACCGCGGGTTGTCATAGTCATTTCTATATCAACCTTGTTTTCTTCATTAACTTTAATATTGTAAATAAGTCCGAGATCCACGACGTTGACTGGAATCTCCGGGTCCATGCATTTTCTTAAGGCAGTATATACTTGTTCTTGCGTCACTTTCTCGGGCATCTCTTGATAAAAAAGATTTCAGAGATTAAATACTTTATCTATTGGAATTTAGTAATTTATGAATATTAGTCTTATACGGTGCCTTCAAAACACATTTTTCTGTGATTATCCCAGTTATCAGTTCGGGAGGAGTTATATCGAAAGCAGGATTCAAAACTTTGACATCTTGAGGTGCAATAATTTTGTTTCCTATCTTTATCACCTCATTTCTGTCCCTTTGTTCTATAACAATATCATCCAGTTTACTTTTTGAATCAAAAGTCGAGATTGGGGCAGCCACATAAAATGGGATAGAGTGGCGCCTTGCTAATGCAGCAATTTGATATGTGCCAATCTTGTTGAAAACATGTCCTGTCTTTAAAACCCTGTCTGCTCCCACTATTACTCTGCTAATTGTATCCTGATACATAATATGACCTACAGCCGTATCTGGGATAAGACGGACGTCTATTCCGTCATGGGTCAGTTCAAATGCTGTTAGCCTAGATCCCTGCATGACTGGCCTTGTCTCCGTTGCAATAACTTGAATTCTTTTCCCATCGTCCTTTGCCGCCCTAATTACACCAAGAGCAGTGCCGTATCCCACAGTTGCAAGTGACCCTGCATTGCAGTGTGTTAAAATAACTTCATTTTTGGATATCAGTTGAGCGCCATTTTGTCCTATCCGCTTGTTAATGGCGATGTCATCATTGGCCATCCGAAGAGAACGGTCGAGAATTTCGTTACGAATTTGATCGACTGAAGTACCTTCTGTTGCCTTTTTCATGATAATGTCAAGAGCCCATGCGAGGTTGACTGCAGTTGGTCTTGTCGATTTAAGCCTTGCATAGGCGACCTTCAAATCAGATATTAAGCCTGAGGTGCTCTTTGCTTTACTTTGAAAGGCAGCAAGGCATAATCCGAATGCTGCGGCCACGCCTATAGCAGGTGCGCCCCGGACAATTAGACTCTTAATCGCGTTAGCTACGTCTTGGTATTTGTTGTATTTGACATATACGAGTCTTGTCGGTAACTTAGTTTGATCTATCAAAATTAATGTACCGTTTTCCCACCTGACGGTAAGGAGCATCTTGTCATTGCCATAGTCCTTCAAACGTCTCAACGCTGGTAGAATTTAGACATTCTTACATTAATTTAATGTTAATCTTCCTCGACAAACACACCTATCAACTACTTCCTAAACGTGAGCAAGCATTTATAATAATTACTGCCTTGAATCAAGAAAACTTGTGTGAAAAGACTTAGTCAGGCTAATTAGGGATTATATTTGCATTCAGTAATGAAATCGAACACGATAGTTTTTATGATGATTACATAATCCGTTTGAGCAGGACATGGCAACGATAAAAATTAACGGTGGTATGGATTCAAACTTGAAACCTGTGTCCTTCAAAGCGAGTGACACCGCGTTTTCTTAGCCATCGCAGACATGAAATTCTGCAATCTTTGTGTTTATAGTAACGTTAGAACGCTCATCTAGGCTCTATAATTTCAGTAATTGTTTGATTCAATGCTGCCTCAGCTATATCAGAGGAGTGTTCGGCTGTTCTCCTGATGTCCTCCAAAATGAGCTTCAAATTAACAAGATTGTAATCTCCGGTCTTTTCCTTGTCTATAATGGATACTATTTCTTCCTCTAAGGAACGCACGTTTGCAGATCTGTCAACTATGCTATCTGCCAAATAATAGTCCTTACGTAAGAATGCCTCAACGGAGTCATTGAGAATCGCTAGGGACATCTGGCTCATTTCATTTACCTTTTCAAATAACGCATTAGGTACTCTCTTATTGATTTTTATGGATTTGACTGCTATGCCTGTCGCGTGGTCTGCTATCCTCTCGATACTTTTGACTGCCACATGATAGCTAATACAATCAGCGGGGCTTTTGAGTCCGATTTCCTTTAAGATTCTTTCATTTTGCGAAGCGACAACTAGATTTCGTAATATATATAGGCTAAATCTATCGACCTCGTCATCCGACCGAATGACCGCCATTGCAAGATCTTTATTATTTTCTGATAGAGCTGTCATCGCATCCTTGTGCATTGAAGTTCCTATCAAAAACATCCTCCTGACCGCTGTTTTTACCGACAGCTCAGGAAGGCTTGAAAGTACTTGAATTGTCATTATATCCGAAGACTCGCCAATTATTTCTGTTCCCACTAGATTTCTCCTTACGACCTCCCGAATCGCTTCTCGTTGTGCAGGATTAATTCTACCTGATTTTGACCTTAAGTTTATAACATTAAAACCCATCAAGTACATGGAAACAACTTTCCGCTTCAAAGTATTTTCCCCATCTTCTTTAGCAATAAGAGAGTAAGCTTCGTAGGCCGCGGGAGTCGTCCGAAAGCTATTTGGAAATATTGAGAGAGAGTGATTTGCTTCTCTAACGACTGTAACTGAATCCCCTGCTTTTAGATTCATCTCGCCGATCCATTTTTTGGGTAAAGAAAGAATATACGTAGAGCGTCCTGTGTACTGAATTTTCCTTACTTCACTGCTCTCTGTATGAGTCATCAATATAGAAGACATGTATCCTGACATCTTAAACATGTTTTGTCAATTTACTATATAGATCCATATAGAAGATTTCTGTTAATCTGGAATATCCGGGTTGTATTACATAACTGGTTTTATACCCATTACGCCATTGAGGGTCAACAAATTAAGACTTGGGGATAGATAAGACCTATAGATAACTTCGCTAGACTAAGGGATATTGTCATTCATCAAATATAGAATTTTGAGGATTAGAAGGCTAACAAGGAATAAGTTATATGTTTTAATCAGGTTTCTGCTCTTCCTCTATCTCGGTTTTAAAATGAAAATAGGGTGGTATTGATATAACACCAGAACTCCTATCAATTCGTTAAATCTAATGTAGTGCACTTAGGTAGGAATTTGGTAGTAATTACAAAATCGTCTAATTTTTTCGAGCTTATGGCTATGAGGATTTGGTAAGAAAACCTATAATCAACTTGCCAAACTAACTTAATTTGGTTTGGAAAATAAACTGGCGTTAGGAGAAGGACAGCAAGAATCCATTCTTAATCACGAATATAAAAATGAGACTTCCCACTTTTGCAGTATAATTGGATATGATGATGTGAAGAAGCTCTTCAATCTATCGCTTGAATCGGAGAAGCCTGTACATATTCTTCTTGTAGGGCCCCCGGCTTCAGCAAAAACTTTGTTCATGCTGGAATGTATGAAACTGGAGCGGTCATACTTTACTTTGGGCAGTCATAGCACCAAATCTGGAATGATTGATTATCTTTTCCAGAATAGGCCAAAATATTTGATAGTGGATGAGATTGAACACATGCCAAGCAAAGACCAGACAGCACTCCTAAGTCTTATGGAAACTGGTTTAATTTCAGAGACGAAACACAATAGGACTAGGTCAACCCAACTAAAAACCTGGGTTTTTGCCACTAGTAACGGTACTGAACATATGCTGACGCCGTTGCTCTCACGCTTCTTAATATTGCATTTTAAATCATACAAACTCCAGGACTTCCAAGAGATTACTGTGCATTTGCTTGAACGTGAAGGTGTTTCAAATGAAGTGGCCAATGAAGTGGCCAATGCAGTATGGTTAAGATTAAAATCAAAAGATATTAGAGACTGTATAAAAATTGGACATCTTGCAAGAACAAAAGAAGATGTTGGGTGGATTATTGAAGTTATTCGTAGCTATAAGTAAAGTGAACTAATCCCATTATGTCAGCTTAAGATTTATTTGAAAAATAATAGAGCCAAAATTTGGTATCACAGTTAAGAAATGTTTATGCATCAGGACACAAAAGGCTATTTAGGTGCTTCGAGAGGAGCAAAAATTGTCTACCTCTTCCAGTCATTTCATAAACGCGCTTTTGGCCATCATATTTCAGCAAGCCATTCTCTATCATCTGGGCCAAATACTCTTTTAACTGCTTATTAGAATTAAGGGAAACATACATTATTCTAGTTACTAAGGGCGCCTTGTTAATATTTCTGATATTTTCTAGGATCATGGTATAAACCTCCTCTTTACTCTGATTTCTCATACCTATTTCTGAATAAATTAATTCTTAGAGTTGAAGATAAAAACATAATGGAAAATAAAAAAGTAAAAAGTCATAGAGATTTTTTCTAATATTCAAAAGGATTATCATTTCCATGCGGACATAACTATTTGCATTCTATCCAACGAGTGTCTTGCCTAATTATATTGAAACGTCACACTTGGATATAACAACTTACTTACTATGTCTTTATACGCGTTATCACTCAGAGTAAAGTCACCACTTTGAAGGTTCAGATAATTACTAATAAACTTCACCTGCCTTACACGATGGTATTAAATCGAGATAGAAACGAATAACCCTACTTCCCTAGGTAATTTCATCTAATGATATATAGGCCTGGACTAGTTAAATAATTGTTCTTGGCAGGCAGTTAAACCATTACTATTGTACTTTGCTTAACCTAAAGTAATCTTTCAAAATCTCCAAAGAGATTTAGGATGGCCGTCTGGGTGGACAATGCGATGGAAAAGGATATACCGTAGAGATTCCATGGTCTCACATTGCAACTTAGATCGAGACTTTTTGCCATTATTTTTTCACTTATTTTAGCCTGTTTAATCGCTGCATCCATAGCCTCACTTAATGCCTTTTCGACAGCCCTTACGCTCGAAATAACGCGTCATTTGGAAGATTATACAGTGAATTGGATTAATGAAATTGCTGAAGATAACTTTGACAAGGTGAAGGAAACAAGATTCTTGACTAACCAGATTAGTAACATTATTAACTCTAATTTAACTGATGAGCAAAAAAATTCATTCGTGACTGATTTGCAGCGGAGTACTAATTCTAATATCACCGTTCTAATTCGTGAAGGTAATAAGACCACCTTTTTTGGAATGGATAGACAAAGTGCAATCGTTCATACTTTTGAAAGTAACTTTTTGAATAAGACTAAGGCTTTTAATACAGGTGCAGAAATTCCTCAAACGTTCATTAGGAATGGAAAACTGTGGTTAACTCTATGGGNACCTGTTTACAATAAAAACGGNAATTCGATAGGTGATTTNACTGTCAATTATCCTATACCTAGCCTTTTGGGCAATANTCCAGTTGGTTTACAAACAGACTTAAAATTTGACCTCCTNTTTAGGAATGGAACTTCTATTTTCTCAAATTATAATGGAGACAATCAAACTGGGGCTAACTCCCTATCAAATCAACCTATTTTTCAAAAGATAACTGAATCCAAATCAAGGGTAGAGAGCGGAATATTTCCAAACGCTAATGACACCGGTGGAAATAGCATCTTTGTTGCTGCCAGACAACCATCATTACCCGGCTTTCCCGACGCGGGTTGGGTTCTAACCACTTCAATTCCTACAGAAAAGGCCTTTAGTGGTGTTCTAAATTTGAGAGTTACGTTCGTGGTAATTACGGTACTCATTCTTGCGATATCATTATTAGTTGTTTATTTCGTCTCTCGAAGTATTTCAAAGCCTATTATGGCGTTAAGAGACTCTGCGCAGAAAATTACTGAAGGCGATCTAGGGACAAAGATCGAATTGAAATCCACTGACGAGATTGGACAATTAGCTAATCAACTAGATAACATGAGAGAAAGTATAAGAAGTAGAACTGAAGAGATTTTGAATAAGGACGAAAAGCTACAGCAGATTAACCAATCATTACTGGAAACAGAAAAATCGAAAGATGAATTTATTTCAATGGTTAGTCATGAACTAAAAACCCCTATAATGCCAATTAAGCTCTATTCTGATATGCTTCTGAAACCAGAATTTATGGGGGAATTGAATCAGAAACAGAACAAGGCCATAGAAACAATAAGCAAAAGCGTTGAGCGCCTTCAAATTTTGATTAATGACATGTTAGACGTTCATAGACTGGAAATAGGGAGATTTAACTTGTCTAAAACAAGTGTCGGCGTTCGCGAGATGATTGATCAGATTATGACCTCTATGCTACCCATTGCACAAGCTAAGAATATAGAACTAGTTTCGCAAACCATGGCCGGTGGAAACGTTATTTGTGATCCTCATCGAATAGAACAGGTTATCTTTAATTTAGTAAAAAATGCTGTCGATTTTGTTCCCGAGGACCATGGCAAAATTACAGTAAGTGTCGAAAACTTTGAGCATGAAAAAATAAACCCAGACAGTAGTAGCAATGTTGCTGAGCAACCAGATTCCTATTTACTCTTTGCTGTAGAAGATAATGGGATAGGACTACCTCCTGGCAAATCCGACGATTTATTTAAGAAGTTTTACCAAATAGACACTACCGTCAGTAGAAAACATGGTGGCACAGGTTTAGGGCTAGCAATATGCAAAGGGATAGTCGAAGCGCATGGTGGCAAGATTTGGTTTGATAAGGAATATACAGAAGGAACTCGATTCAAATTTATTATACCGAGAGGTAATGAAGGCCCGATTGATAGGTGAAAAGAGTCGATAGAGCATATATTTTGAAATTTCTGTCTCACGGGTTTCAAGGTAATATATTCAGGTAGGACCAAAATTACCTATAATAGTAAACTTTACTATGTCATAATGGCCAAAGTCAGACGTCTAACTAATACTACATATCACCAACTTGCAGTGCTTACAAACCCGCAATTTTGAATTTTCAGAGTAGTACTTATTGCTTAACTTCAGATAAATGGTACCCAAAGCATAATCTGCTTTATGATTATTTATCTTGAAAATTTAATGAAAAATGCCATTTCGACATGCAGAAATAAGAATAATAGGCAGTATGTTATTTTATAGTCGACGGTCCAAATGAATGTACTTATAGCCGAAGATAATGAAGAAACCCTTCAAGCATATAAGGATGCCTTAGAAGCTAGGAATCATAGTGTCACAGTGAGTTATGATGGCGAAGATTGTTTGAATAAATATTCTCGCACTTTTGGCAGTTCTGAAATGAATAAGCAGATTCCCGATTTTGACGTTGTAATTTTAGACTATAAAATGCCACGAAAAAATGGACTTGAAGCAGCAAAGGAAATTCTAAAGTTAAATCCTCAACAAAGAATAATCTTTGCTTCAGGGTTTGTGGATGAAACGGTAGAACAATCAGTTTTGCAACTTAGACGAGTAGTTGAAGTCATGCGCAAGCCTTTTAGCTTAGAAGCGCTAATAGGCACCGTAGAAGACGGACAGGTATTTGAAGGATTAAAAACGCTTATGATCAACTTGAGATTTCTAAAGGATGGATATCCTAACGAGGAACAAATGAAGCAGATTTTTGACGGACTTAGGAAAATTCAGAAGAATAGAACATATTGAAGATAATCATTGTTATCCAAATTGACTATGAAATCATTGTAAGCTGAAACAAATCCATGGACCCACCTATATATCAAGTCGAGAGGATGCTAAAGGTATTCCATCGTTCAATCGAAGGGTCAGTATGTTAGGTGCTTAGTTGATTATTTATTACATCAGGTCTACGATGTACACTTTTTTACTAGTTTATTAGTAACATTTGTCACCTGTGAATAAATATACTACTCAGGGAATGCTGTAAATATGAAGAATTCGATGCATGAAATCCTCAATGAAGCCAACAAAATCCAGAAGATGAAACGATATTTTCATATAAATGAAGACTCTCAGGTCTTGCGATATTTTAAATCATTGGGTTTTAAGCTAGAAGATTATTCAATTTAGAACATTATTCGATTTTTTTCTATCGTAAAAAAACGACCTTGGAATATATGCCATGTCTCCCCAACAATATTTGGGACCGTTGCAAACTTAAATAAATTATCAAATCGGTATTAAGTGTTAAACGGTTGAGTAGTAGGGCATGAAAGCAATTTATTTTTACTTGGTCGCCATGGGATCTGTTTTCTGATTTTGGGCATGAATTTTTATAGACCCCAAAACGTAGGATAAAACCGTTAAATACACCTAACTCGTATAAAATCTTGAAATCAGGTCAAAATTAATGACAGCAGGCGGATTATTGGTGTGACGGTTACTGGCGAAACAACAAATAGTTTATCTCATCCTTCCCAGACTTTACCCAGAAATCAAAAGCGGGTATTTACTCTCGTTTTGTTGGCCTTTATTGTAAGTGTCAACATACCTGTAATTTTTAATCTGACTGCTTCACGAGCTTTTGCGATAGACGTGACCGCAATACTCACTTCTGGAGCTGCGATATTGGCTTCCGGAATAACAACTATAACCTATTATTTTAGAAAAAGAGGACGCGGAGGATACTTTTGGTCTTCTATAGGATTGACTTTTTGGTTCGCAGCGGAAGTCATCTGGGTCTACAATAGACAGATAGTTGGAAATGATTTGCCATACCCCTCTGTTGCGGATGCGGCTTGGATTATTGGATATGGATTTTTCGCTCTTCATTTGTATCGAATCATGCGAAATCTAGGGAAAAGCTACCCGATTGAAAAAAGTCTAGTTATGTTGGTATCTTTTGCGGTATCATTATCACTCGCATACATACTGAATCTAACCTTTGGGGTAGCAGATATCCTAGGATTCAGGGATGATACACTTTCGCCAATTGTGAGTTTGAGCTATCCATTACTTGATGGCATATTATTAGTGCCATCGATAGTTATACTCTGGAGTTTGCGTAAAGGCGATCCTACTGCATTCAACTGGTTACTTTTGTCATTGGCCTTTATATTACTCACAATAGGTGACATAGGGTTTGGTTATAGCTTTGGTCTTGCACCAGACATGGCTGAAAATTACGAATGGATTTTGGCGATCTTTTATAACGCCGGTTATGTGTGTATAGCCGCTAGTGTTCTGTATTCCTTGATGCTAGATCGATTCTTTAATCGAACCCATCTCACAGAAGATATCTTGTCAAAGCCATAGCAGTATTTCAGCAAGTCAACATATTAAAATTTGAATATTCTCTGAAGAATGATAATTTTCTTAATACATAACTATGCCAGAAATAACTGCTCATTTGTATTTTGAAGGCATAAATTTTCATGCGGTGCAGCAAAGCAACAGGTCAATCATACTCAATTCACCATCTCACAATCTGAAGATCTCATGTCACCTTCAGTTGAATTATAATCAGTTATGGTATCTCGTCCAACCCCACAGTAAAACACATCAGCTCCTTTTCCACCAGTCAATATGTCGTCTCCCAACCCACCAAAGAGTATGTCGTTCCCATTTCCTCCGAAAATTTTATCATTTCCTGTTCCACCTTGGATCAAGTCATCGCCATTACCGGCCTTTATAATATCATTCCCAGCTTTACCTACCACTAGACTGTTATCAACAAGTCCACTGATGTTATCATCCCTTTCTGTGCCGTCAATTCTAACACGAGTAACGTTATAGTTTAATACGATCTCTGAATTTTCAAGTGTGGATGTGTTGCTGGTAATATTTTGTTGAACTTTAGGTGTGGATGTGTTGCTGGTAATATTTTGTTGAACTTTAGGTGTGGATGTGTTGCTGGTAATATTTTGTTGAACTTTAGGTGTGGATGTGTTGCTGGTAATATTTTGTTTAGCTAGAAGTGCGGGATCGACACCTATAACAATAATACTATTCCATTTATTTGTAGTCTGGTTAGTAGTGGGATTGAAGCAAGAGATTTTTGCAGTCAGTTCGTTTGAGCCGGAAACAATCAAATGATAGTTCTGTTTATATGTAAATGTCCAGGTGGAATAGTCATTATTAATGCCCACTGTCTTGGGAATGGCTATTTGATAAGGTTTTAGGTTGTTCCAATCAAGATATACTGTACAATCTTTAGTGCTCGAGTCAGAGGAAATACCATGAATTGTCAACTCTCCATTCGCAACAGTTTGATTCGTTTTATGTGAAGTTATCTTTACAAGTTCGGTTCCAGAGGGTATATTTTGTGACGGTTGTGCAAAAATATTGTTAAAGCGGAACGGCAAGAAATTACAATTAATGCATAAATAGAAAATACTAGTAATTATAATTAAAAGTAATAAAATAGTCAAACTGTGGTTAGACACAGACACAATTAAACGCATTTATAACACCACGGGACAAGTTCAATTTTATCCATATTAGAGTAAAATATATGATAAAGTCGTCTGTTATTTTTCTCCCTGTGATCTGTCTCGAACTACAATTATTTTTGCGAGGTTTGCATTTTGCGCAGCTCATATCTCAAATCCCGCAAGATCCAACAACAGTTTTTACTGATATTGCTTTTATCTTGATATTTGTATTCGCTCCAAATAAGCATATGATGGTTGGCATCGTCGATCAGTTATTCGAGTATTTTAAATTAGATTAAGATTCTACCTAGGGGGGTTGACTGATTCGAGGGATATTACCAAGTCTGATGCAAGGCCCGCTGAACCAACTGAAAATAATATTTCGAGATTCATGAAAAAATATGATATCAATAATTATGATTCACTCTTAAAGAAATCTACAGAAAATATTGAATGGTATTGGGATGCCGTAAATGAAGATCTCCATCTAAAATGGTTTAACAAATACGATAAGGTAATTGAGAATCAATCGGATTCTGGTTTTATAAATTCACGATGGTTTGTAAATGGTAAATGCAATATCATAAGCAATGTAATTGACAAAAACTTGATACACAACTCGACAGGAATTGCATATATTTTTGAGGACGAGGGTGGAAATGTCACACGAATTTCGTTCGACGATCTTGATAAGCAGGTGAATCGAGTTGCTGCTGCGTTATTGTCCATAGGAGTAAAGAAAGGAGACGTAATAGGGATATATTTGCCAATGATTCCAGAAGCCATATTTTCAATTTTGGCTTGCTCCAAAATTGGAGCGATACATACCACAATATTTTCTGGGTATGGTAGCCGCGCCGTTCATTCCCGTCTTGTAGATTCGAACGCCAAAATTCTCATTACCAATAACAAAATGAATCGTAAGGGGAAGCCTATTGATCTACAGCAAATATGGTATAAAGCGGTCGAAGATTCGAAAATTTCTAAAGTAATTACCATTGACGAGTCTGAACCTCATAGCAGTAATATTTTGCTGGGATACAGGGAACTCTTGGAGAGCTTAACTGATACATGCTGTGAAACACAAATGATGGATTCAGAAGACCCCTTATTCATTTTGTACACTTCAGGAACTACTGGAGCACCAAAGGGAACTATCCATGTTCATGGGGGTTTTATGGTAGTTGCAGCACAGCAGACTGCTTACACCATAGATATGACCGCACGGGACATCCTCTTTTGGTATGCTGATATTGGTTGGATAACTGGTCAAACATGGGTTGTTTATGGGGCTCCTATTGTTGGAGGAACGGCCGTAATTTATAACGGTGCACTAACTTATCCTAAACCATATACATGGTGTGACCTAATCTCCAGGCATGAAGTTTCAATCTTTGGTGCTTCCCCAACGGCCATAAGGTCTTTGAGCAATGATGATTATGTTAAAAATTATGAGTTCCCTTCCTTAAGAACCTTAACCGTTACTGGCGAACCCATGAACAAGAATGCTTATTTTTGGTACGATGAATTTGTTGGTAGGGGTCGCTGTCCTATAATCAATCTCTCTGGCGGTACCGAAATAGGTGGAGCGATTGTGAGTACTTCGCCCCATTTTTCATCCAAGCCGTGTTCGGTAGGCAAACCGTTGCCAGGATTCGATGCGACAGTTTTTGATGATTCTGGCAATGAAACAAGTGATGGTTATTTGGTTATAAGAAAGCCGTGGCCATCTATGACAAGAGGCATATTAAACAATTCACAAAAGTTTATCGATACATATTGGTCAAAATATAGGAATATATGGTACCACGGAGACCTTGTCGAGGTTGATTCTGACGGGTATTGGTATATCACTGGAAGAGCTGATGATTTAATCAAAGTATCTGGACACAGAATCGGACCTGCCGAATTAGAAGATGCTATAATGACTCACAAAGCGGTAATGGAATGTCTAGTGGTTGGTCTTCCTGACAGAGTTACTGGTCAAGCGATTTTTGCCTTTGTTGTATTAAAGAAGAAAAATGTTGATAGATCTAAAATTTCACAAGAAATAACCAAACATGTCGTATCCCAAATAGGAAAATTTGCTTGTCCAAAAAATATTCGATTCGTCAAAGATCTTCCTAAAACTAATACTGGTAAGCTACTACGTCGCCGGTTTAGGACCAACGTCAAATTTGGAACAGGCACCTAGAAGATTAATATTATTTCATATCCCTCCATGACAATGAATCGTGAAAATCACAAACTTGATTCGAAAATGACTAGTCGATCTACTTAACTCCCCTTCTACACTTTTTACATTTCTGTCTTAGGTCCATAGTAATTACGTCTAATCGTTGAGTTAAATCGAATGACTAGCCTAGAAGAGAGGCAGAGCTAGGGGAATGAGAAAAATTAATTGTACTAAGATATGATGACATCTAGAAACTTAACCTTTAGATAACTAGAACACTGTCTCAACAAAAAAGAGAAATGAGCATAAGCAACTTAATTTTGGTTCTGATCGGAATGGGTGTAGCCTTTCTCTTCGCCGCTCCGGCCGAGTCGACAACGATCAACAACAATGAAAAGAAGGAAACACGCTGGTCTGATATCGAATACCTTATTGATGCAAACAATGACACGATGGTGAATTACAAAAACCTCTTTGGCCTGAATATTGGGAAAGTCTATAATCCTAACTTTGTCGACGATGCTGACTGGTTCATTGCAAGCAGTAACTATGAAGACCATTTAGATTATTATCTGATACCTTACAACTACAATTGGCACTTTTACTCTAACATATCTGCGCCCTGGTATGGCTGTGAAGCTCAAAGTAAGGCTATGCTTGTGACCGCTAAAAAATACAACGAAACACGGGATCCCAAATACCTAGAATTTTCCAAAAAAGTATTCAACGGCTTAAATTCTCCTGTTCTAAATCATGATGGCTGGCTTTTGGGATTGGTGTCCGAGAAGAAGAATGCTACAATACTGAACAGCCAGATGTTTTGCGTTGCGAACCTGATGACTTATTACGAATATACCGGGGATGATCGGGCGCTGATACTATTCAAGAAGGGTGTAGATGTACTGGAGAAAAATATTGACGACCTATCGGTGAATTGTGGAACCTACTACTCTTTGTCTAAGAATAGGTTGGTATCGGTCAAACAACATCCGGAATACATGAATATGCTAGAAAGGTTGTATTTGATGACGGGAAGCGACACGCTGAAAAATGCGCTTTACAAATGGCAGCATGATTTCCTAACTTGTAGGCAGTAGTAGGTCCTAATGCTTGTGCCATTCCAAGGACTCCTAATCACGAACTTATAGCGGATGAGTCGCCTAGAAAGGAGGGAGAGTAATGTAAAACGATGGGCCAATGACTAAGCCACCGGCCCATCGGTGTGGATAAATTTATGCACCTATTTTTTGGACAACAAATTATTAAAGACTTGAGAAGAAAGATTCTGGGTTTGGAAAGTTTCAGGTCCGACGACATACTCATGAACAGGCTACAACATCAGAATACAAAGATTTCTTCAATATGGGCATACAAGAGGGCGGGCCTCAACAAAGAGTGAGAAATCCAGATGAAGAAATGGAAAGAATGGGTCTTTATCGCTAGCCCATCCAAATAGGTATGTAAGATGTATTAAATCCTTGATGGACTAGTACGAAGATTGTGGTCCCTAGAACTAGCCTATCAAAGACATGCGAGTTCTTATGCGCTCCTAATACACTAATGCGAAATTATTAAAGATTACCTAATTTTGTTACTTATTTGGAGACCTATCTTTAGTTCTTTAAGTCTATAATGCAACGGTCTGGGAGATTTAATTCCATACGAATGGTTATAACGCCAACAAATTATCGAATCAAAGCCTTCAAGTTCAAAACCTTCCGTTGGATACTAAAAAGTTATGGATCTGCTTTACTTTATTGATACCCGACACAGAAGCGGCTTTACTTCTGTTAGGATTATATGCAACCATGTGATTACATTTGGTCGTTATCACTGGCGCTGTCGCTGCTTTGCTTTCCTAGCCCGTTCTATGATATTCATTACTCCTTCTAAGTATTCATCCATGAGGCTGGCTGCCGTCGGTATTCTTACGCACCATCAGCCGTACGACAATTGGCAGCCTTACTTTTACAGTATAATTCTTTAAGACGGGACATGAATCAAAAAATTGGTTTAGGAGTTATTATTTTGGTAACTCTTGAAATAGCAAACGTCGGAATATCACCATAATCGGGCTGGCTGTCATTGCTTAGGCTGACCACCACAATTGGCAGCCAGTTAAACATTAAAAAATAGATTCAACATAGTGGATCAAATTCCTTAATTTTGCTTGGGCCTTTTACTACAGATTATTCTAGTTTATTTTGCTTAAATATTTTAAATCTCTCAGTTTGTTATATTTTGGTCTTTGACACTCTACTTATACTATGTCCTAAAATAAAATATGAAAATTTTATGATCAAAATATATCTGACCATTTCTTTAATAATTGTCACGTCGTTGGTAGTTGGGAGTACTGTTGCATTCTCGATGCCTGTATTTGCGGATACTGTTAAGTGTAAAGATAATAGCGATAACAATTGCAATAATACAGTGATAGTTCAAAAAATTACCATCAATAACAACTGCAATATTATAAATGATAACCAGGGTCACAGCAGCCACAATGTAAATGTTAATCAGTTACAGTGTTCTAATCAATTTGCAAACATCTACGGATCATTGATTAATGCCCCAGTTTTCAATACGAACTTTGGAGATGGAAGCATAATTCAAGATCCCTTCGCCCCAATTTCATAGATTCTTGCAATAATGACAAATTTAAATAAAACAAAAATATATGCTAAAACTGTCTGATTCTGAAGTCTGTATTTGTTCACTATAGTCAAGACTATATAGACGAACTTGCATTGTTATTTACGGAAACATGGTGTCAATTTATCTACGAAAGCGTTGGAAACTAATTTTAATACTTGTTGCGTTATGGCTCGTGTTTATATTTCCAATTCCATTATTTCCATTTTGGGGAATTCATTTAAGTAGTGATGCCTTACAAACCGTAATAATTATCAGCCTTATTGTGTCTATACCATTCACCTTTCTTGCCATATTTATGAAACCCACTCAACCGGGAGTCCAAAAATAATAATATTTGGATTGATTTTAAGGACATGCTGATATAAGGGCAAAAGTCTTTTAACTCAGGCTTCTAGGATTCCTTCAACGTCTCTACGATTGCTTTGGCCGCGGGACCAGCACCATTTTGTAGTATATTCCTCTTATCGGTTGTTTCTCTCATTTTTTCTTCTATTAGTGACTCCAGTTTAAAAATATCATCGTATCTATATCCCAACCTTTTTGCATTTTGTTCCTGTTCAAAGTGATTCCTGATTGGTATAAAGATGCCTGGAGTCCCATAAACAATTGATTCATCAATAGTTGATCTTCCAGCCAATGATACCACAAGATCAGCGGCGTATATGAATTCATGTACGTTTGAGACAAATCCGACGTTCCTAATATTGGTATTACCCGTCTCCGTAACTCGTAGTGACGGACCAGATGCCACTATCAACTGCATATCTCTTTTCCCCAACAGATTCTTGAATGCTTTAATCAACATTTCGATCAAATATTTTCCCGCGGCAGTTCCTCCAATAGTTACTACTATTGTAGGCTTATCCATTTCAAATCTTTTCCTAAGTGCATCTCTATTTGTATTACTCAAGTTTCGTACAATTGGACCCACATACAAAAGGTTGTCCTTATCATCACCATAATCAGGTACAATTACTCGATCGCATCCTTTAATCATATTATGAAGGGACTTATTCATTCTTGTTTCCAAAAATGAAAAAGTACCATTCAAAAAATGGGTTTCAAGTATATCCGTTATCAAAATTCTCTTTTTACTTTTTTTCTCTCCAACTGCAATGGATGCAAAGTCCTCGTCACTAACTATTTTACAATCTTCATTGCTTTCCATTACCTCTCGGGCAATAGACTTACATTTTTTATAAAAGAAAATATAGTTCAGAACCCACCTTTTTATGGAAGCCAATTCCATTGACCTGTTGACGTCAAAATTATGTGTAGCATATAAGTCAAGCACTTTATAGCCGTATGTAGAAAAAATGTCGGCCGAGGGTTTCCCTGTTATGATTAAGATCTCTTCCTCGATGATTGAGGAAATTTGATCGCATATCGCAACATCCCTAGTGGCGTGTCCCAATCCTATAGGGCTGATAAAGAAAGTGATCATTTGTCTATCGTTCCAGTATTAGGATTGATGATTAGATTTTAATGTTGTACTCACACAATGTCCGATAAATATCTGTCTTGGCAGGGTCACTCCACGTGGGCAGTAATAGTATGATCAGTACCTGTTCTAGGGAGTTCCCAGATCGGGAATCGCCATCATAGAATCAGAGGTTGAAGAAAATGAAGGTGGGATAGAAGAAGGGGAGATAGGAGGAATAAATTCCGACGAAGACTGGACATTAGATGTGTGTTGGGAAGGTGGCTCAGAGGGGGTGAAATTTGAAGAAGTGGATTCAGAGCCTTGGGATGAAGATTCAAAAGTGGTAGAATTTGGAGCAGGTGAAGAATAGGGAAGGGACGAGACGGTAATTACGTTTTCACAGTCTCCACTTGCCGTGTCATTATCTTCAATGTTTATGTATGCTGTATCGTTTCCAAGACCACAAATTATTGAATCGCTTGCAAAGTCTCTGACGGAAGACGAATTAACAGCATAACTTGCCATAATAATATCATCACCATTACCTCCTATCAGAGTATCAGCATCTTGGCCACCAATTATTATATCGTTTCCATCATCTCCGTTCAGATTGTCATTGCCCTGATCTCCTTCTAAGATATCATCCCCACTGCCACCATAGATTGAATCTGCTCCGGCCAAGCCATATAATCTATCATCTGCTCCCTTTCCCAAGATTGTGTCCGCATCCATGGTACCAAATAAATAGTTTCTATAATCATTTCCAGTCACAAGCCCTGCAGATGCAACGCGAAATGCTGGACACACAGTAATACAAACTAACGACATCACCAGAAATATTTCAGTTAGCTCAATACTTCCCAATTTTATGTTATTGCTATACAAGTCTGTAGCTATTTTTGGTACACTGCATTATTTTATAAAACATCCCCAGAAATATTATCGACTAATACTCATGACTAAAGTTATTGTTAATTGAAGCCCTTGATTATTAAATGGAATTGAATTACATGTGTACTTGCCCTATTAGTTCTTATCACTCGACACAGAAATTCACATAGTACTGGGCATCACTATTTTTCGTACTGTACTTTGATAGAACTAGAATATCTGACATGGCATGGCACACAAAGTTCATAAAATAATTTCCTCACCTGAATTTGATCTTTACTAAGCAGATCAAATTAAATCAACTGAATTTAATTATTCCTATACTAGTAGTCTATCTGCTAAATTTCGAGTGTATTAATATGGAGAGGCCAATTAAGGGTACTCCAGAAGTTACGCTGAATCTGAAATTTTATTGGTTTTAAGCCTAAACGATTTTAGCTCTTCAAGACCGTTAACCTCTCCTTCCTTTATTATCTGTTTTATAGTATCTATCGAAAAATCAGCATTTTGCTGCGAATACGGATGGTCTGGGCTTTTTCTCACTATTCTCATCACGCTCAATATTTTTGATCCGTATCTTTTTACCAGTAATTCGTAACCCTTGTCAATTTCTGCCATTTGTTCTCTTGTCAAATTTGAATGTTCGCATTTATTCAATGCTGCATATAATTTTTCAATCAGGTCGACATGTTTATTTATTAGCTTGGCGAGTTTTATGAGGCTTGTAGTCTTGTCACAAAACATTATATCTTTAGCCCTTGACTGAACTTCTGTCATATTTGCAGGGAGTCTGTCAATTGTTCTTGGATAATTCTCGACCATAAAAACATGCTTATCCTCTCTTGGGGAAGCCTCTAGAACTTCCCTAATTGGACTATTACTTAAAAGCGCTCCATCCCAGCCATATACTTTCTCTTCAGCCTCTACCCAGGGGAAACCATACTGCGGATATCCTGTGCTCGCCAGCAGATGTTTTACATTTATTTGGACTTTTGCAGAATCGAAAACAATCGGTTCGGCTGTAAGGACATTGACTGCTGTTACGATTAAACGGATTGTACTTGGATCATTGTCCACGTCTGCATTTGTCTGGCGGGGTGAAAGTTTTTTAAAGTCTACGTATTTTTCAATTGTTTTTGCCAGCGGGGTATTGTCATAAAAGTATGTCCAATTTGATGGGAGTTGACTTTTTTCCTCTTCTAGTATTGGGGTTCGCGAGTCCCACCTAAACCATCTGGGCACAAAAAATTTTGGCACGCCATAAATAGCAGAATTCATAGAAGCTGAAGGGGACTTCACTAACTCCATTGCCATTTTTTCTTGATCATATTGTAAATTGTAAAAATCAGGTATTATGTGGATACTGCTTTCTGCTAGCTCAAGCCAAAAATCTTCTAGGGCTTTGTGCGGCTGATCGCTTCTTGAGCCTGCTATTATTGCACCATTAATTGCACCTATAGATGTGCCGGAAATTATGTCGAATTTGATGTTCTTCCTTGCAAAAGCTTTCATAACACCGCAAGCGAAGGCTCCCAAGGAGCCGCCACCTTGTAATACTAGGACATTTTCCGCGGGTTGCTTCTTCGTGATGTTTCCAGTTGTGTGATTCCTATATGACATCAGTTGTTCTCAACAAGTTATTGTGTTTAAAGTAAGATTAACCTTGTTACGGAAGCGTAGGTTAGTATGCCCTCCGCCGTCCCCACATGCCTGCCTGTACACATCTATTTTGTTCACCAGGATTCTCACTAATTGTATTGCAAGCTATAGAGCTTTACTCAGTAAAATGCTTCATATACTTTATAATCTTCGAATCGTTGGTCTAATTGAGACAATGGATTCGAAAACAAGGAATAGAATGTTCCTAGGAATAGCTACTCTCGTAGTCCTGATAACTCCCATTGCTGCGTATGCAGCGAGTTTCTTGGACATACGATCAGCAATAGTCCATACAACTTCAGACAAAGTAGATAGAGCTAATATGGCGACAAAAGAAACCATCCCGACGGATGGTAATAGTGGAGCTTTTGGCTACGGTATTGCCACTGGTGATAGCATAATAGTGACTACAACACATAAGGGTGTACTTGATAGCGCAGCTCAGAATGGAAATCCAAACAACCCAATCTTCCACAATCATTATGTCCATTTAGGAAATGATGCCCAACATTGTGGAAGTAGCCCAGTTGTAACGGCTATAACATTTGCTAAAACAGGCGATGTCACTGTAGCAAACTCTGGAATAATATTGAAGAACTTGCCTAAGACATCTGACGGATTGAGCCAAAACAATAACGTAGGTCCTGTGGTATCCTTTACCCTTCGTGTGGTTCACGACGGCAACAATAGCTTCGTTTGTGTAGATAACATACAACAATTCGCCAGGATAGTACAGTAACAAAAAAAAAGCTCTTTTCTTTTTTTCTAATTTTCTGAAAAATTCCTTACATTCGGCTGTCGCACAGCAGATGCAAAAAAAGATATTCTCTTTACCACTCTTAGGTCTTTTTTATATTATTCCTCAAAGTTTCAAGATTTTTTGAAAGTTCGTCTCCCCAAGATTGTTCGGTGTACCCGTGTGCTTTGACTGCATGATATCCAGCGTTACGAAACAGAGCCTCCTCACTATCACCATAAGCAATGTGGGAACAACCGCTGTGCCCCATATCTTTGCACTCTAAAGACAAGTACGATCGCAATTTGCTAAATAATTGACAAACAAAAATATTTAAACTATCTAGCGGCACAAAATGGTGATGTCACAACTTCTGTAGTGAAGAGTTATCCTTTTGAAAGGAATTCTGCGTATTTGAGTTCATTCTGAAGTGCCCTTGTTAACAAACCAGTTGAGATATCGTCTTCAGTCTTATTACCTGTAGCAAGATAATTTCTAAAATGCTTGTAACTATCTGTTTCTGATGCCAGTGAGTTTACCAGAGCATCGTAAATAGGTCTTAGCTCATCTGGATAAGAGATGTTTCTTGCGAGATTTGTTAGGTCTTCGAATTTTGGAATATATGAATCGGTTATAGAAATTAGAGTGGCATTATTGATCTGATGCGTCGTCCACTTACCGATCTCGTTCTGGTAATTCTTGGTTAGGGCTTGGGATTTATTTACAATGTTATTGAGATCGAGGCGAAAATTTTGTTCATCAGATTGTGAGAAAGCTGTTCTCCCTTTGTCGAAGATAACGAACCCTGTCCCTACAAGGACAATTAAAGCGCCAATTAAGACAAAGTATTTTCCACGTCCAAATTCCATGGGTTATCATCACTTACCATATCACATTTCTTCCTTTTGACTGCGTACTCGCCTTTTTGGGTATTTGTTTTACGAAACAGTATGTCCTACGCTAGTAAATAGAATATAGTGACAGAGCTAAGATACAGAACTGGGAACCCGGATAGATTCCTGTCCATTTTATACATTTCTTAGAGAATAATTTTATACTAGATTGTACAATCAGAGTCGATATCGACGAGATGTTAACCCAAATGAGATGCGACGTCTGTGGAATGAAGACCTTTGAACTTCGGTATTGGTTCGAACAGATGATGTGTAGTAAATGCTATAAAATCGCACGTTCAAATCCCCAAACCATATTGGTAAATAATCTGTCTGATTAGATATCTACTAGCGGGCTATCTCACTTTACTTTTTGTGTTAAATTGCATTTTGAAATTAAACCAGAAAGTTCTCAGGGACTAATATAATTTTGTCTAATTTTTACCATCATATTCAGCTAACAGATTCCTTTCTGGATTATTGATTTTTTCGGGGCTTTCTTAAATTCAGTCCTGGTTATACTGTTGTTATCTCATCAAAATATCCCCGTCGAGTTGCGCACATCTTTAAGTCAAAATATTGTGGAAAGTGTTGAACTATATTTGTTACCAGCACTTAGAAAGCATTATTACCCTGTTAGCAGATAACCTACCTGACTTAAACAGAGTCATTACCGACTACCTAATTTTGCTTTTGATTTGCCTCTTATAAATTTGGTCCACCCTTTCGAGGTTATCTATTTCTTTTACCCCTTTATCTCTCCGAATAGACTTTATTCGTGGGAATCTCAGCGCAAACCCGCTTTGATGTCTAGTACTTTTTTGGATACTATCAAAAGACACCTCTAATACAATTTTTGGTTTTACCCATATGCTATACCCATCACTGTCCAAGGCAATAGATTTTAGTTCAGACGTCAAGTCTTGGATCTCTTTGTCGCTAAGACCCGAATAGGCTTTACCAATTGTTAAGAAATTACTTTCTTCACCGCCCCTAACGGCAAAGGTATAATCAGAGAGCAATCCAGCTCTCTTGCCATGACCGTATTCTGCAATCACTATAACAACATCCAACGTGTCAAGCTCTATCTTGAGCTTCACCCATTTTTTGCCTCTTTTTCCGATTTTGTATTCTGACTCAGGATCCTTGAGAACAAGGCCCTCATAGCCAAGAGCCTTACTTTCATTAAAAAGCTGCAAAATTGTTTCTTCATTCTTGATTAATGTCCATTTTGCAAGTGTAAACGGTTTTCGAAATCTTAAATTGGCCAGGATTTTCTTTCTACGCATAAGGGGGATAGTTGTGCAATCGTTATCAACATACAGTACATCAAATATAATAAATATCACAGGTATCTCCCATAAACTTTCAACGGATAAGTTTTTGGAGTGTAGTCGTTTCTGCAAATGTTGGAATGGTAACACCCTTTCGTTTTTGTATGCTAAAATTTCTCCGTCAAAGATGCCCTCTGTGATACCTGTATTTTCCATCGGCCTTGCCTGAGCCAGCTCAGGGAAGTTTAGAGTGATATCATTCAAGTTTCTAGAAAATATCTTTGTGTTGCTACCGCTTACATGGAGTTGAGCTCTTATTCCGTCATATTTGTATTCTGCAATCAAACTCTTGCCAAAATAACTGGCTATTTCTTGCGGACCGTACATTGCGTCTGCCAGCATGTAGCTGACTGGAGTCAAAGGTTGCATTTTTATCTCAGATAGCAGCTTTTTCTTGGCCAGAAGCGAAACGTTTGGGAGGTTACCGCTCACAAGTACCGCATTTTGGATTGTATCGAGCCTGATTCCAAATCCATACGCTATAGAAGCTAACAATAGTCCTTCTGAAAGACCTATACGGAGCTCTCCGGTCAGAATTTTACTCAAAAATTTTCCCTCTGAGGGAGAGCATCTTAGAAAAAGACCACTAAGGGTTTTCTTTCGGTTGGCCTGGGATGATTTTCCAGTAATCATTCCGAGTTTCAAAAGAGAATTGTATACTTCTGTAAGAGTAAGTGGGGCGTATTCTAGTAACGGTGTCACAGACTTGTGAGCCAAAGCGTACTCTACCAGAGATCCCAGGTCTCCATGTTTTAGATAAATCTGGTTAATCTCTTCATTTTCCAAGTGCGAAATTTCTGAAAGAACGCTCATTATCGTACTATAGGAAGTATTGACTACTAACTTTGATTCATGAGGAAATATTCTACCAGAAAAAAGAAGTACAGCTATTTTTAAAGATTCGTCTGAAAGCGCTCTTAAATATTTTCCCAGGATTTTAATCTTTTCATTTTTGCTTCTCGTATGGGAGATCGATTCACCAATATTAGCAAATGAATGAAATTCCTCCTTCAGATTTTCGATCAACCTCAATTATTTTTTTATACGATCCCTCACTAAGTAAATATGTAATCTACGTTAGATTAGATTTCAAAAATTTAGGTTAGGTGAAATTTTTTGCGAGCCAGTAATACGTTTCGCGTGGCATGTGCCAATCAAATCACCGGCTTATTCTAAAAACAGGAGGTGTTATTCAAATAATGGGGACTACTCTGGTTCTTTGGCAATTAACGAAAATCACCAAAAAAGTTTAGTCAAAGTTGACTATTTCGATTCTGATTTTCAAGAATTTTTTCTATTGATTTATCTTTACCCACTATAGAATTTATTATCCGTTCTCTCTCTTCCATGTCCATTTCTTTCGCATCCTGTATTGAATCAATTGCCTTCAATTTCCAGTATATTCTAATGGCATTTTCAACTTTTAGCTTGACGTGGTATGATATTTTTCCCAGACTCGTGAGAAAAACGTGACCATGATCGCGCTTTATCAAACCTTCTCTTATCATGAGGGCCGTTCTTGAGTAGAATTGTTTCTTGGAAAAACCCGTTGTGTTATTCAACTCTGTGGGCTTCCTTATGCCATTAGCGACTGAAGCAATAATGTTCAAGGAGACTCTATCAGATAAAGTTTTTAGAATCTCTAATTCAGAGGGACCTTTCTCTGAACTCGACTTTGGGTGATCGTCTCTTTGAGTTCGAGAATTCATTACTACAACTAGATTTTTTTTTCTGTCAGGCAAACTTTTTTTCCTCAAACCTAGCTGGTCATTCTCGTGCTAGCTTAAAAAAGTTGCGAAAAAAATAGATATTGTATCAAATCTTTTTAACTTTGGCCAAAAATTTCTTACCTCGTTGGGAACTATTTAATAGGAAATGCTAAATCTGACCGAGACGGGAACAAATTGATATTTACTTGTCAGAATCATCTAGCTCGTTTGATAGAATAGTAAACCCGCGCGGTTCTGGTGGGCTGTTTGTGTTAGGGATTCTAGCAGTAACGATTGGTCTCCTCGTAGGCCTCTTCTCTAACAGTACGGCACTCGCTGTGGCACTGTCGATACTAGGGTTGTTGGCGATTGTTGCGTCCTTTCTCTTTATAATAAAACAATATGAGAGATCTATAATTTTGAGGCTTGGAAAATACAATCGACAGGCAGGGCCTGGTATGCGTACTCGAATACCCTTTGTGGAAAGCGTTCTTGTTGTTGATATCCGTGAAAAAGTGCGTGAGTTCAAGGCTGAAAGAATGCTCACTAAAGATAATGTGCCGGTAACAATTGACGCGATACTGAGATATAAGATAATAGAAGATAGAGCCAAAGACGCCATTTTAAATGTCGAGAACTTTAACGAAATGATAAAACAGGTTTCTCAGACTACACTACGCAACAATATAGGTTCTTCTGTTTTTCAAGATATTCTCTCAAAAAGAGAGGAAATAAATCACCATGTCAAATCTATAATATCCCAAGAAGCAGGGAACTGGGGTATCGAAGTTACCGGAGTCGAAGTTCGTCAGGTTATAATTCCACAAGAGCTGGAAGCTGCGATGTCGATGCAGGCACAAGCTGAGCGTGAAAAGAGCGCAAGGGTAACATACGGAGAGTCCGAAGTTCTAGTTGCAAAAAAGTTCGAAGAAGCCTCTAAGGTGTACGGGGATAATCCCGTTGCATATGCATTGAGACAATCTAACATGCTTTATGAATCCATTAAGGTTCAGGGGAATACTATTGTCATGATACCTTCTGAAAGCCTAAATTCTATGGGATTTGGAAATTTAGCCATGACAGTAGCGTATCTAGAAAGTACCAAAAAGGCTGCGAAAGGAAAAATACAGGACAAAGCACCTTCTAGTTCAGAAACGATAGGATGATGTCGTAGTTGTATGAGTTAATCTAATCATAATTTATTTTCCTCGAATGTTAATAATATTCATCATGAAAGGAAATTGGGACTTGGATTGAGATAAGTACTTCTAAAAACCTATATTCTAGTAGTTTATGAAAAGGGTATAACGATGGAAAAAGGTAGGCCATTAGGAATTACAATTATAGCCATACTCTTGATAATAAACGGAATTATTTTTCTCGTAACTGGAACGGGCATACTCATATTCTTACCCTTAATAGGAATACCTCTGGTAATAATCGGAATCGCAAATCTTTTCGTTGCGTGGGGTCTGCTTAAAGGTAAAGGATGGGCATGGATTTTTACCCTCATCGTTAATGGTATCTCGATAATATTAAATGCAGTTTCTATAGCTTCTGGGAACGTTGGAGCTATTGTGGGCATAATAATAAACGCTGTTATAATCTACTACCTATACCGGCCAAACGTCAGGTCTTATTTCGGAAGAACCACTTCGCCCTCAATTTAGAAACTAAGGATATTTTTAAAATTCACGAATTCAACTTCGGAGGTGTAATGTCTGGTTAAAAACAATTAAAATTTATAAAAAGACTATACTAAAACAAGAAACCAAAAATAATCTATGGCTAGGCCTGACTCTTAACATTACAGTCCTTATTTGCAAATTCCTTGCATCTGTCACTATGGCGCCATTGACCATTCATAAAATACTGTAGATGTCGCTGGTTATCTCTGTCACTGATGAAGCGTTCTTGGCCATTTTTGGCAGTTGTCGACTTGCCCATAATTTCTATGCGTTTTCCCATATAATAGAGCGATTACTAAAATCACAATAAGAATGTTTACATGACAGATTATTTACGAAATTATCAGCACAGAAAAGAATCCAGATAGTTGAACAAAAAATCTAGAATCAGCAATTTCCGGATTTTTAGATGAGATAGTTATTAATATAATGTTAACCTAAAAGTATCATGAGCAGAATGAAGGCTACAGCTACTTCAGCGAGGGAAGTAATTGATGAAAAAATTGATATTGGCATACCTCATGAAAATCTAAAAAAGATAGCCGATATGCTAAATGAAAACCTAGCTGACGAGTATGTACTTTTAACAAAGACCAAAAAATATCATTGGAACGTAATAGATCCACGATTTAATGATCTTCACAAGTTTCTCGACGAACAGTATCAATTGTTAAATGAAGCAGTGGATGAAATCGCCGAGAGAGTGAGACAAATGGGCGGACTGACAAAAGCTACACTCAAAGAGTTTCTAGCTGCTACCCAGATTGAAGAGGATCCGGGAACCTACCCCAAAGCAGACACAATGTTACGTAATCTTTTGATAGGACATGAAGCCGTGATAAAAAGTTTGAGAAAAAATATTGATGAATGCCAACAATTAGAAGATGAAGGAACAGCTAACTTTTTGACTGATAAGATGGAAGAACATGAGAAGATGGCGTGGATGCTCCGCTCTTTCCTTGTAAAATAGTTCTAAATTTAGGTCCATAATCCATGCTGGCTGCATGTATAAGCTGATAAACTCTCTTATGCAAGGGAAGGTTAGTCTCTAATTTTTTGGACTACTGATTTAATAACAAAGGCGATTGCAAGGGACAAAGGGTTTTCACGCTGCCGACAAACCCAGTTGAAGCCAACTCTTTAAATCTTTGATCGAGATGATAGAAGTTTCCAAAAAGGGATTAATAGAATATTTTGTGCTAAAAGTACGAAAGCTGTAGTATGTGCACCAGATTCTAGAATATGGTAAACATACTTTCTTTACCTTTGCTGAAGATTTTGAATGGTTCTGATTATTGCGATAATTGACAGCGAGCCCTTAGATTAGCAATTTGTGATAATTCTCATAGAATTAATTTCAGTCCTTAATGTATTGATTTTTATTTTGCGCGACCTTTTGTTCCTTTGCTTTGGAGCCTGACTTGGTTGTAACCATGAGTGCAACGCCAAGCAAGATTATGATCATGGCAACTATTGTCAGTACGGTTATTGATTCATGGAGGATAGCCCATCCAAGGATAACAGCTATTACAGGACTTACATAGGCGAATGTATTGGCCAATGAAGCAGAAGTTACCCTCAAAAGCCAGTAAAAATCAGTAAAACCTACTACCGTTATTATTATAATCAGATAGATCATAGCAATGAGCGATCTAGTTGAAATTTGCGTAATATCCAGACCTTGAAATTCGCCTAAGGCTAAACTGGCTATTATAAGCATTAACCCTCCACTTACCATCAGCATACCCGACGAAGCCAATATGCTAACTGGTAATTTGGCCTTAGAAGAGTAAAGCGAACCGAAAGCCCAAGCTAAGGAGCTTAATATCAGTGCTGTTACTCCTGCAGGGCTCAGTGCTCCAACCCCCAGAGAAGGACCTATAAGAAGCATCAGTCCCCCAAAGCCAGCGCACAGTCCCAAAACGGTTAATTTTGTCATTCCTCTTCTGTATAACAAGAAAGCAATTATCCCAACCCAAAGAGGAATAGTAGAATTTAGAAGTCCGGTCATTCCGGACGTAAGATATTGTGAACCCCAAGTTAAGAGCCCCTGACCTCCCAAAAACAATGCAGCTGCAAGTATTATTGTATCCTTCCATTGCTGCTTCCCTATTTCATCGTGTTCATGCTCGTACTCTCTGCGGAAGAAATACGCAGCGAAAAGTACTGATCCGGAGATAGTAAACCTGATTCCCGCGCTGAGAAGGGGAGGTATTGTGTCAATGGATACTTTTATTGCTAGGAAACTGGAGCCATTTATTATCCAAAGAGCGACAAGTATTACCCAAACTTTTGATTGTTGGTTCACCGAGTATTAATAACTGAAATATAACCTACATTAAAACTGTTAGGATTAAAATAGATACGACAGAGATTTACTTTGACTGTTCCTTGCGCACTATTTTTAATGTCAACTTACTTAAACATAAGCACTGTAAACACATTCACATCATTGGTATCAAATTAGACAATAAATTTAAGAGAACCAATTGTGATGATAATATATGCCATTAACAATTAATATTGCAAAGTTGCCAAGTGGACTTAAACGAATTCTGCTAAAAGAATTTAATATCCAACATAAAGATGGCGATAAGGCAAATTCAGAATCAAAAATTACAGAAAATGAACCGCATATTATCACCTTAGGAGATAATGAGAATGCTGAAAAAGTTAAGCGAAAATTAAAAGATATTTTTATCAAGAACAGAGTACGGGATTTTGTTGTTACTTCCGATAAGAACGATAAGAGTGATATTACTCTTTTGGAGAGAAACCATGTTGAGAAGTCGGGGATATATCATTGTATTCATTGCGGAATGGAATTTGAAAGCGAGGCCCAGTTAAGCGTACATCATAGAATACACTACGCTTTGTAAAAGCTCGATCTAACCCGACCGAATAGTTGGTTAGGAAAACATAGTATCATTAGTTATTTTCTTGTTAGTTACGAATAAATCAAATGATTATCTATATTAGTAAGTATAGTCATAGATATGATTTAATTGGCCTCCTATGATGAGCACATAATTCGGTGTAGTGAATGTGGTAGAAATTTAATAGTCAAAGATACTATTAATGATGGTGTCGCTTTTTTGAGTCATCTCAAATTGGACCATGGTATAACTTATACGATTCAACGTATGACACAAACAAGGGAAGCACAAAAAAATGCAGACTTTAAGCAGCGTCTCGAAGAGTTGGACCACAGATAACGATGTGTGGTTGATTTACGTTGGTCCCGGTAAGGAGATTATCCAACCCAATTCAATCAATCTCTCTTAGAACTTTAAGTTGGCCGTTCCGCTAAGGCATGCCAGTTTCTTGATTTAAGTTTTCCATACTCTCTTACTAGACTTTCGATGTATGCGGTATACAACGAGAATGACTAACCCCGCCGAAATAGGAACGGAAAGGAAAGAAGGAACTATAATATTTATTGCAGTTGCTATGCCAATGTACAGAGCAAGTATAATTAGAAGCTCCTTCAACCAATCTCTACTTTCAAACATGAATATGCCAATAAATTAAACAAATTTAACTATTTCACGTAGTCTGTTCTGTCATTACACCAAGTTGATGCTCGGACACCTTTAATTATACGATATATTTGTTCTAAAAGTTTTTAATTACACCATTGATATTGATGTAGTGGTAGCAAATTGAGTCAGCAAGGCCTTAGTAGACCCCTTGGCGTTACCGTAATTGCCATTCTCACAGTAATTGTTGGTATAATGTCGGTGTTTGCAGGAATCTCATTAATTCTACTTGGCACCATTCTTTCGAATGTTTCAGTGGACGGTTCAAATGGCTATCCTTTTATGGGATCAATATTTGGTGTGCTTTCTGCAGGCTTGGGTGCTGTACTGTTGGTAATTGGTATAGGGTATATCGTTATGTCTTATGGATTATTAAAGGGCAAAGGATGGGCCTGGACGTTAACAATTATATTAATTCTAATAGGAATCGCTATTAACATTATTTCAGCAATAACAGGAGGCGTTTATAATATGTCTGCTGTCAATTCAATGAGTAGTAGTCCTAGCTCAATTACATCTGCAATAGTCGGATCTGCAATTGTTATTGCAATTAATATTGTTATCATTTACTATCTTTATAGACCTCATGTTAAAGCATTCTTTGGGAAGGCTACCACCCATTAAAACTAAATTTGTAGGGGCACGTTAATTGCATTAAGGGGTATTTTTGGTAGTCCGATTGAGTGTTTATTCAAGAAATAATATGCAGCATATTGAATGAATAAAGTTAAAACCTTTTCTAATTTTCCATTATGGTGAGCCTACAAATTAGAAGGCAATATTCTATAGATTTCTCCATCTCTAATGGATACTATATATAGGTACCCATCTGGCCCAGTCTTGATATCCGTTATTCCTCCAAACCCAGTGCCGAAAGTTATTTCAGCTAGCTCTTTGGGGTTGTCAACTACACGATCAGAAAGGCCACTTTGATTTGCATCATTAAACTCGAGGCCGGTTCTGGTCTTATTTATCTCGAAGAAGTAGATATTGCCGTTATTATAGTCACCAACGAATAGATTGTTAAGATATTTGTCTCCAAATTTTGACGAGTTGAAGAATTCTAATCCTGTTACTGCAACGGGATTTTTCCAACTGAATACCGGATCGTAATATTTTGAGTTAGGGAAGTTCACTAGATCGGTTTCACTTATTTTGGTTCTTGAAATGGGACCAATTATCTTTTTCCAACCACCATTAAATCCGGGCTTTATGACGTTGATCTCATCGTATGAAGATGGACCATTTTCAGTTTGCCATAATTGTCCGTTTACAGGATCAAAAGTAATACCAAAACTGTTTCTAATACCGTAAGCAACATACCTTGAAAGTGGACTATCCTTACCCGATTGCTCAAACGGATTACCCTGAACTTCCTGCCCGGTATAAGGGTTAACCCTGAAAATAACGCCTGTGTCGTCTGGTGCAGGTCCATCCTGTATGTTCTGTAGCTGTCCATTGTGCCTCAGTTCGCCTATAATTGCATAAAGATTTCCATCCGGCCCAATTGATAGCTTTCCTGCGTTATGATTTGGTCCGGGTAGCGCTGGAAGATCCAGGATCAGTTTTGGGTGAGCCAGAGTTTGGCCATTCCATTCATAGCTGTAAACTCTGTTCCTGAGAGGTTGTCCACTTTGAGATTCAGTGTAATAGAGAAAGACGAGTGTTTTTGATGTAAGATTTTGTGAGAAGGAACTAGCATTGGGTCTGAGAACAGCAATCCCTAACAAACCTCTCTCAACGCTATTGTCTACTGAAACTTGAAGTATAGGTTTTTTTTGCAACGTGCCATTGGAAACAAGTAAGACCTTACCATCATTTTTCTGGAGAACTATAATGTGATCCTTATCTATGAATGCCATGCTGGTCGGAGATGCTAAGCCTTGGACAAATGTTTCCACCTTTAGTTTCTTATCAGATACTGAAGGCCCAGCAGTTCCAGGTTGAATGAGAAGAGTGGCCATGGCTAGAATAGCTATTACCGGTCCAAGAAATAATATAAAATGAGATAGTTTCATTAGGTCGAAGAAATTAAGAGCAAGCCGACCAAATAATATATTGCTTAACAAAGTTCACGTATATGGGTTAATCTACCCAAATAAACAAGATAAAAAACTCGAATTCATTCAAACATGGGAAAATCATGAAGACGTACAATATTATAGTTAATTCTATTTGTTTTCAAATAAAGTTTATTGCGTTACTACATACATTAACAAACTAAATCTAGGAGGAGAATGATAAAATGAATAGTGATTTCCGTCAAACACCAACAATAAAATAAAATACTATTTCTTTATCGCCATCAGGTAACGATCCCAGCGAAAATCATGTACATTATTTTATTATAGGTCTGGTCCCAGTTCCTGCCTGTTGTACCTCCCTGTGAGTTTGGATTCAAAATTAGAAATAATTCATTAAATTTGGACGTGGTGTCATGTGTTCCAATTTTATTTTTTTAAGGGGCACGCATTGATACATTTACAGGCTTTTGCAATATAGCAAATGAATATGGTCTATATTTAATCTAATTGCCCACGCCTGTAAACAATATAGTCAGAAAAAAAGTGAAGTGTATCTAGGGAAGCCTAATGGCAGCTATAAAAGTATACTCAGGGCTTCCAAGTGAATTTAAGAGACTGCTTGAAGAATTCATATGCGTTAAAAAAAGTAACTTTCTCTATCTCATTCAGGGTAAACTCTCCTGACTTTCTCATTTCTCTTGCAACAAGAGGCACACTTAGGGGGTCAGAAACTCCCCAGTCTGCGGCACTGTGTATCATGATTCGTTCGGTTCCGTATTGTTTCATAATTTTCATTGCCCTTTCCGGGGATAGTTTAGTATAAGGGTAAACAGATAAACCTGCCCACAATCCTAAGTCCAAGGTTTTTCCTATGGTTTCTTCAACGTTATGGTCTACCAATATTTTGTTCCTCTTGTATTTGCCTTTAAATTTATTTTTGTTTTTGTTTCCAACATCACCCTCCAATATTTCTTCAATTCTTTTCATTCCTTCTACTTTATTTTGATGAGGCAGGTGGATTGTCATGAGCATATCTAACTTGGCCGCTAAATCCATTTGTTTGATAAAAATTTCTTCCTCGAGTTTATTAATAAGATTATACCCGATTTCTCCTATGGCCACTACTCGTTCCCTGTCAAGGTATCCATTATTTACCATAGCTGAAAGGGCGTCCAAAGCCAATGGCCTTTCAACGGCTTCTTTAGGGTTTACAGATATACAGACGAAATGTTCAATTCCAAAATCTTTAGCTCTTTTAGTCTCAAAGGTTATCATATGTTCCCAGTAATCTTCGAAAGTTCCTACGTACCGTCTTGGGCCTCCAAGCCAAAAAGAAGGTTGAACAATGACTTCTATACCTGCCTTAGACATCAAATCATAATCGTCAGTGGTCCTGGAATACATATGGATATGGGGATCAAAGAGTCTGGTCAATTTCTATCAAGTCGCTCGTTAATACGGCAGACATTTGGTTCTATAAATCTGTTGACTAATTTTGTTTATTAAACAATTTACCAAGAGCAACAAATTTGTGTGACAAAATATGAGCCAAATAAAATAATTATACTCGGAACCTAATGTAATGTTTAGTAAAAAGAGCCAAAGCCAAAATTTAATAAAATATGCATGGATTTTTTCGGGTCATAAACATAATCGAAATTTATCCACCTAATCTTTTTCAATATTGAGTAAAGCTAAAATATTATTTTTGGCATATACCTACTAAGCTTCCATTAAGAAGTCAGCCGTCAATGGAAGCAAACCGAGAGGTATGCCGAAGTTAGTGGGCTAAGCACAATTCCTTCCCTAAATTTGCTCATTTACACCCACTAGCTTCGGTGCATAACTAAATAGATGGAGCAATATCTTAGATGTCTATATTCTTTGTCTACTTACCATATTGACCTAAGACCGTCTGTCTCGGCAGCAAACAAAATTGCACCTAGCCCAATGTAGACCTCAATCAATATTCCGTCCATGAAATTAGAACCTAATTTTATCTATTAGTCTCCTGATAGGAATTTCAAAAGCCTAGGTTACCGGTCAGGCCTAAACTATCCCGCCCCCGAGATAAGGAACACATCCTGTTCTAATCTTGGGAGCGTATTGAACAATGCTGGATCTGAATTAAAGACAGCTGCTAACACTTCATTAGAATAAGAGCTAAGGGCTCCTGAAATGCCAGTGTCTTCAGGCCTCTCGCTATTGAAAAATACTAAGAAGTGGGTCGTGTTTGCGGGATCTATGTTTTCAATGTAATGAAAATATGCTGATGGTATGAAGACTATTTGTCCAGGTCCGACTTCAAATGTATTTCCTGTCCCATCCGGACTAAAGATGGTAATTCGTGCTCTCCCGTCAATGACGTAATCTAGTTCCGCTGCATTCGGATGCCAGTGGGGCTCCCTTATACCACCCGGTTTAAAACGTAAGGAGTATAATGCCAGCCCATTAAGTATCGGAAAGGAATTTGCATTTCCTAGTGCTATAGTACCTCCTGCTGTTTGAATTTGGGGCGGTATTCCTTCCAAGTTAAACTTGTGAGCATTCGGTATACTTACCGCATAACTGGCAGGTGACACTGCTGCTGGCTTTGGCGCTATAATAACGTCCTTTTGATTTTTATAATTAAGCTGGTCAAAAAATCCCGGTGGTTTAATTCCAAATGTCGCGTCCATTACACGATCTGTCATCCAGCCTACCGATCCAGATATTCCTAAATCTTGTGGGAGTTCATTATTGAAGGCAAGGACAAATTTTGCTTCTTCATCCCCTACGTTTTGAATATCGTGAATATAGCCTCTCGGAACATAAGTCATCTCTCCGGGCTTTATCGTAAATGTATCATGATTATTACCAGGACTGAAAATAGTCATAGCTGCTTGTCCCTTTATACAGTAACTGAGTTCAGAAGCATTTGGATGCCAATGGGGTTCTCGAATTCCACCTTTTTCTAGGCGGAGAAGAAGCATTCCCATCCCAGAAAGTACAGGGAAGTTATTTGCGTTTGCTATGGTCCTGCTCCCGTTTGAGTTGGACACCTGGGGAGTCGTTCCATCCAAATTAAATGTATATACCGAATTGGTATTTGTCGTAAGCTGAGAACTTGTATTATTTGCCGTAGTGGTTGCATTACTGCTATTGCCGGCGTTACTGGCTCCAAAAGCTCTTCCTATAGGTATAAGGGAGGGTAAAGTTACTGCTGCCCCGGCTGCCCCTAAAAGCTTTATAAAATTTCGTCGGGACATTTTTTGCTCATTAGTAGAGTCCTCGTCTAATGGTTTATCGGACATACGAGGTAGTTAGACGAGATATTAATAAAGTTTTAAATTTTTTTGAAGTACGATAAAAATATTTTTCTGACGTTCTAAAATGCGCCAATATCGACACCGAGGGAAAATATTAAAAAAAGTACCATGAAAAGAAAGTTTTGGAAATTATATGTAGTCCTAACAAAGTACGGCATGATGGCGGATCTATTTTGCTTCACGTGCAGTTTCTGCCGCGTAACAAGAGAAAATACCACATGCTTATTTCTCAAGTTTACCACCGGCTAATTTGATCCTAATATCCATTTCAGCAATCCTGCATGATATTNCANAATGCTTATTTTNAGGAATACAACGTAAGAACATCATGAGATCGTTCGGTAACCAAAATAGAGTAGAATTGGTCGTTCTAGGAACGGTGACTTCAATTCTTCTTGTTGCAACAGCAGCAGTCAACTTT
>Ga0065712_10000214_pt1 | contig 36302 bp, 57 predicted proteins | sample MisRhiReplicate1_FD_59099 | JGI IMG/M metagenome (GOLD analysis project Ga0065712, IMG submission 59099) | Miscanthus rhizosphere microbial communities from Kellogg Biological Station, MSU, sample Rhizosphere Soil Replicate 1: eDNA_1 v3... | ecosystem: Host-associated > Plants > Roots >...
GCGGGCGGCTCACCGCCCGCGACGTGCTGGAGGAGGCCCGGGACCCGGGCCATCCTCTCCACGCCCGTTTCGAATGGGATGACTCCATCGCCGCTGAGCGGTATCGCCTGGAGCAGGCCCGTCAACTCATCCGCGAAATCAAGGTGACGTTCATACCGAGGGGAGCCACCGAGGTTCAGTCGGTACGGGCGTATCACTCTGTTGCCGATCCTGAAGGCCGCACCTACCGGCCCACCCAGGAGATTGCCGGGAATCCGCTGATGTTGAAAATGCTGCTGTCCGACATGACCCGCGACTGGAACCGACTCCGGGAACGTTACGGACATCTCGTCGAATTTGCGGAGATGATCCGAACTCATCTCGATCAAGCTGCCTAGGTACGGCCTGGTATGGCCCGGCACGGCTAGGCGAGGCGAGGCACGGCAGGCCGGGCGAGGCTGGGTAAGGCTCGGTGTGGCGCGGCAGGTAGGGCAAGGCAGGGTATGGCACGGTCCGGCGTGGCAGGCGCGGCATGGCCAGGTGTGGCTTGGTCGGGTCAGGCACGGCTAGGCGTGGCAGGCGCGGCAGGCGCGGCACGGCACGGTACGGCCTGGCACGGCGTGGCAGGTCCGGTGAGGCTCGGCACGGTAAGGCGTGGTACGGCAGGGCGCGGTTAGGCAGGCATCGTGGGGCATCGCGAGGCTAGGTTCGGCGGGGCAGGCGTGGTCGGGCAGGGTGAGGTCTGGCACGGCACGGCAGGCGAGGCTGGGTTAGGCGGGGCTGGTCTCGGTGCGGCAGGCGTGGTGCGGCATGGCTGGGCATGGCACGGCAGGTGCGGCCTGGCGTGGCCGGTCATGGTTGGGCGAGGTCTGGCAGGCGGGGCTTGGCAAGGTAAGGCGCGGCATGGCATGGTCCGGCAGCTGAGGCGAGGTGTGTCCGGGCTCGGCTTGGCACGGCAGGCGTGGCCCGGTGAGGCATGGCGAGGCTGGGTGTGGCTCGGTGAGGCAGGTGCGGCGGGGCCCGGTGGGGTCGGGCATGTCACGGCAAGGCCCGGTACGGCAGGCGAGGCGAGGCGAGGCACGGTGGGGTCAGGCATGTCCTGGTGCGGCCCGGCAGGCGTGGCTTGGTACGGCTGGGTGAGGTTTGGTAGGGCCCGGCGTGGTCCGGCAGGTACGGCGAGGTTAGGTGTGTCCGGGTTCGGCACGGTAGGGCAGGCAGGGCACGGTGGGTCGTGGTGTGGCATTGCATGGCACGGCAGGCATATTAAGGAGACATAGATGCGCATAATTTTCACAGGATCACGAAAATGGGCCGGAATCTACGCCGAGGCCCGCGCCGGGGAAGTGCTCGCCAGATTGGAGACGTTCACTGTCGCCATCAACTCGCCCTTGGTCATTGTCCACGGGCTCTGTCCCGTGGGCCTGGATGCCATCGTGGATCGGTGGGCGATACGACACGGGTATGTTCCTGAACAGTTCCCAGCTAAGTGGGAGACATACGGCAAGGCCGCCGGCTTCATCCGTAACCAGGAGATGGTCGACGCCGGAGCGGACATGTGCCTCGGGTTCCCGCTGCCGGGCGGTAGGGGCACCCAGGACTGTATGAACCGGGCCAGATTGGCCAGGATACCGACGTTCACCATTGCCTGGAACGCGACCGAGCCCACCGAACAGATGCTTCCAGAAGATCTGCAGGCCGCGTAACCTGATCTCTATGAGAGGGAGGTATCCCTGGGGGATACCGGATACAGGAGGCAAACTCACCGAGGAGGATACATGGATTGGGTCGATGCGATGTGGAAGGAGCTAGACGAGCTACCAGACACCGAGCAGTTCATAGCAACGGGCGCATGGATTACGAGAATGACACAGGAACTACTCCCCCAGCTGGGGCTACGTCGGCGGACAATTGTCCTCGACCTCCTGGCCCGGGATGACTGGGACGCCACCAGGCTGGCTGAGGAAACAGGATCGCGGCGGACCACCATTACGCGACTGGCAGAGGAGGGTCGAGCCGCTCTCCGGAAAGGTGAATCATGATGCAGCACGATCATGGTCTCAGTAAACGAGATGACTGGGTCATCCGCCGTAACTGGGAGAAAGTCGAAAACATCGCTGATCGGATCCTCGACATGATGCGAGAAAGCAGAGGACAAGCCTGCGCACCGTGGTGCGTACCACAGGCTTTTGAATCCTTGCTGCTGACCTTTTCCCATTATGAGCAGGTGGCCCTGTTGCATGTCATGAGCAGCCGGCTGCTGGATCGGGAAGACCTTGACCGAGGACTAGACGCACCCACCCCTCCCTGTTAAGCTCGAAGAGTCAACACAAGGCCCGAGGCGGCCGGGTGACCACCAAATCCCCGACTGTCGCACCCACGAAGATGGGCACCCTGGGCCCGGACCGGACACAACACGGCCCGGTCCCAGGGTGAGGGATCGAGAGGAGAGCAATGGCAAACGGAGAAAAATATAACTGGCCAATTATTATCGGCTTCATGTTGGTTATAGAAGCCGTTCTTGGGGTTGTATTCGTCATATTTAGTAGTCGGTAACCATGGCTAGGGAATACTACGACCAGCTGAACTTCGCGGGCAAGGCTCTCTACCACGTTCGTAAGGCTGAGGAATATCAGATCAAGGCTGAGTCTCTGGAGAAGATCGCCATGGATATGACGAATGACGATCAACTAGCGTCTTATCAACTGACCCATTCTGAGACCCTGGCCTTCCCCTACAAGCAGGCCACCGGTACCCGGAACGGCCACCAGCAGCGGGCCATCATGTACAGCCTCATGGCCCTAGTGGAGAAGGCTTACACGTGACACCGCTCGACCCGGAGACCTGGCTCAAGGTGAACACCATCGTGAGCCAGGCTCAACGGTCCGGCTGGGACATCGCCGAACAGCTGCATCGAGCCGGCCTGATCCTGACCCCAGCCAAAGAGCTACAGCTCAGAGTCGGGGGGATGCGGTTCCTTCATCAGGAACTCTTCTCCTGGCGGCCGGTGGAGCTGCTCCGGCGCAAATTCCACACTTCACATTCGTATACGCCAGCGGACATGTACTCCTGTATCGCAGAGTTTATCGAGGAGCACATCAAGGTGGCTGAGAAAGGACCGCAGTGAGCGATTCCGGTCAACCGGCACCCATCATGAACGACGGACCCTTTGTCAAGGATCTCGTCATTGCCGATATCGAAGAACTGTGCGAACGGCGCCGGGTGAAATACGGTACGCACCTCCAGGCTAACAACGGCAGGGATGCGTTGCAGGATGCCTACGAAGAAGCCCTGGATCTGTGTCTGTACCTGAAGCAGGTTCTGATGGAGAGAGAGAACTGATGAAGATACGAGCACTTATCCTGGCTGCCGCGCTCGCGGTGGCTGGGTGCGCCCCCGACTCGGGGACGGTGTACGACAAGAAGTACTACCCCTCGTACTCGTACATGGACTACCAGTGTGTGACGTACGGGAAGAACGGCCTCTGCACACTCAGGATGCCGTACACGCATTACGTGCCCGAGTACTGGGCACTGTGTATCCGAAATGCCGACCAGTCCGGGTGCAAGTACGTTGATCAGATCACCTGGCACCAGTACGAGCGGGGGTAGCAGTACCCATGAGCGGACACAGTCGATGGGAAACGAAAAACATACCCATGGACGAGTTCATGGCCGAACACGTAGCCGGCTACATCACGGCCATGGAGGACATCCTCCGGGATATCGACGGTATGCAGTATGACGCCGAAGAGGCCGAGCCCGAATATGTAGCTGGTCATGGTGCGGCGCTTGACTCGTTGAAGTATCGAGCCGAAGAGTCACGGGAGAGTGCTCGCCGGACCCTGGACATGATCGTCAAGAAGCTGGACGGTGCCTAATGATCAGATACAACCGGCAGCGTCTCAAGGCTCATGACGCCGGCAGCGACCGACACAGCAAGAGTGTTGCCTACGACCGAAAGAAGGAGCGCCTCACAAAGCAGCATCAGCGCGTTGTTGGCGGTAGACGGAGGCGGTCACGGTGATCTGTGATCACTGCAAGAACAAGCGGCACACCTTGTGTCGCGGGGGCACCTGGTGTGACTGTGGCCATAGGGAAGGAGTTACATCTATGAATATCTACTGTGATAACTACTCTGTGTGCAACTCCTACCTGACGGATGGGATCACAGAGGAACGAGCCCGAGTCAAGGGCTGGCACATTTTCCACGGCACCAACATCGGCGGCACCCGCCATGATGCGATCCTCTGTCCAAAGTGTGCTGACAGTAGGCGCTATGCGCTGAGCACACCACCACCACTACAACCCGGCGATCAGGAACTGTTCGTCATCGAAGTACAGATTGAGGAAGCCCCGTGAGAATTCAGCTCGTCCGGGGGTTGGCCAGCAACATAATCCTGGCTGCCCTTGTCATTGTCGGATGTGGACTTGATCCACTCGGATGGTTTGCAGGATGGTAATGAATCTCGTAATAGGAAGGAGCCCCGTGATGAGTCTGGTCACGGGGCTTCTCTGCGTGCTTATGACCCCGGCTGCTTGTGGCGCAGTAGGGAGCCCGTCAGCTAACGCTGACCACGGTCCCCCGGCGCCAGCCAATGGTGACCTTGAAGGGAAACCGGCTCGTCCCAAAGGGATGCCGGACAACTTCCTGGAACTCAGCTGGCACGTCGCCGCCTACAACGCTCAAGGCAAGATCCAGAAGGATCATCCGGCCATTGTCCGGATCACGGCCACGAGCAACGCCCCGATCCAGGGAAACGTCCACGGCCCATATCCGCTGCGGGTCTACACCAACACTCCGTACACGCACACCATCTGGTATGAGCCAGGTGTCCAGATCCAGACCAACCTCACCGCGACCGCAGACCCCATCCTCCCGGATGGCTGGTATCTGGAATGTACGGCCACGTCTGCGGGGCAATTGATAGACGCACATGATTTCAGCAGTGACCCGATGATCTGCATTATGTCCCACACGATTCAGGGGTGACCATGAAAACGATCGAGGAGCTGGGCCAGCTGGCCCGGGACACCTGGCGCGAATACTGGCCCGGTGAGATCCCCAAGGACCTGGAACTGGACTGCTTCATCCTGGTCGCCAAGGCCATCGTGACGGCCCTGGCCGAGGACGGGGTGTCCTGGACGCCGGGAGACGGCTGATCGGTTGCTTGCCCAGGGACCCCTGGGTACGCTGAAGGCAACGAAGGAGTTGTAGATGAACGATCTTGAAGTTGCGTACCTGGAACCCACCCCGGCCCTCAACCCACAAGACCTGACCGAGCTAGGAGCCCTCCTAGCCTCGGCCGGGCTCACCACGATGGAGGCCAGGGCACTGGTCGCCGAAGTCCAGCAGATGGCCGCACAAGCGGCCCTGGGCATGGCCCCGAAGCTGCTGGAGAAGATCCGCAAGATCCAGGAAGCCCGGCTCATTGACATGTACACCCAGATACGGCTGCTGCCCAACTGGGCCGGATATGTCGCCCGAGACCGAGTCCTGGGCATCGTCCAGAACGTGGCCGCACGGCCACCACGACAGTAGGAGAGATCAAGAAGATGAACCAAGAAATCAAGACGGAATGGGTCAGGCGCCTGCGCTCTGGCGACTACCTGCAAGGACAGGGCAAGCTCAGGATCGACAACGGTGAGACAAGGTACTGCTGTCTCGGCGTGCTCTGCGAAATGGCAGTTGAGGCCGGCATCCTCACACGTATCCCGGCAGGTTACCTCAGCGTCGCTCATGCAGATGAAGGCTCTTGGGACACCATTCTTTCCCCGGCGGTTCAACAATGGGCCGGGATTGCTGGCGATTCAGCGAAGATCTCTGTCCCCGAAGGAACAGAATGCCCGAATCTAGGAGAGGACGCAGAGCCCGAAACAGCATGTGGAGAGGGTTTCTGCCACATCTGCGGAGACGCCAGCCTTGTTGACCTCAATGACGAGGTACAGGCGAGCTTCGAACAGATCGCCGACGTGATCGAGAAATGGTTCTAGAGATGATGAATCAGGAAATCAAGGCACGCTGGGTGGCGTGGCTACGAGCCAACGTCGACAAACAGGCCCGGGGACGTCTCCATCACATTGGTACCGGACCAACGCCCAGAGAAGGATTCTGTTGCCTCGGTGGGCTCTGTGAACTCGCCATAGAAGACGGGATCATCACCAAGAAAGAAGTCCCCGACTCCATGATGGGGGGCACGATGGCCGTCTATGGAACATTCGAAGACGACGGTGGCAGCTGCGACTCACAATCGCACACGTCGCTGCCCACGGCAGTAGTTGCGTGGGCAGGTGTCCAGAACAGGGACCCAAGAGTCAATGTGCAGGACACCGGACTCCAGCCACTCTCCGTCGTAAACGACGATCTGCGACTGAACTTCGAGGCCATCGCCAACCTCATCGAAGCGCAACTGTAGGAGGAGCTATGACCAAAACCACACGTGTACTCGTTATCGGTGGGACTGTCGCTGTGGCCGCCGTCGCGGCCTATCAGCTGATCCCGGCCCTCAAGAATCTGGCCGAGAACCTGCGTACGCTGCAGCTCATGGTCGATGCTGAGGACCTGGACGATGAGCCCGAGGACTATCAGGTCAAGAGTGACCCGGAGGTCCTGCGCCGGATCAACGAGGCCGTCGACAAGCACCCAGAAGGCTGGGTAACTCACGAGTGAACGGATTCCAGTTCTGGGTGTGCGGCAAGCTCCTGTGGCTTGACCGCATACCCAGATATGGGCGCACATACCTATTGCTGCCGTCAGACCCGGATCTTCCGGACGGGGGACCGGCTATCGGTCCTCCGGAATGGGAGTGGCAGTGGCGTGGACACTGGGGAATCAACCTGCTCGCCCGATTCAATGTTATGTGGAAATATCTCGATGAATACGAACGGAGGAATCCTGGTGCCGCTACCGGATCCACACGCCACCGAGACGACAGTTGAGATCGACCGGGACAAGTACAAGCTGTGGCAGGAGGCTCGGGCCGCTGTCGAAGCCTGGCAGGCTGAAGCCAACCGCCTGCGCAAGGAGATCGAGGCTGAAGCCGGCGACGCCTACGCCATGACCGTGGACGGGCGGAAGGTCATCACCAACCGGCCCAAGGAGCAGTACGCCGAAGCCAGGCTCATCAAGGACTACCCGGACCTGGTCCAGCACTACATGGTGCCCCGGGTCCAGAACGTGTTCGACATGGAGCAGTTCCGAGAGCATCACCCAGAGGTCGCTGAGCAATACCGGGTGCGCTCCTTCGTCGAGGTCAAGAGCATCTGATGAGTAGAAGGAAGACACGCGGGGTCACATTGGGGGTAGTGGCTCCTAATGGCGACCTGACTAACCGAGGATGGCAGATCACTGCTCGTCAGGAACGGGCAGTACTTGACCTTCTTGGGCCACCCGACCTGGAAACTATCATTACGGCCGATCAAGTATCTGAGATACATGAGCTGTTTCATGACCTAGACCTACCGGTACTTGAGGGTGCGGCCGACCTGGACGCCGATGCCGTTGACGCAGAGTTTGCATCTGGTAGGCGATCTCTCGTCGGTGCCATCACGGCGGATGGCAATGTGCAAATGATGATCATTGTGGGGGTAGTCCCGCCAAGTGACGAACCCCAGAGTGTGCCCATGGTCCCTAACGCATCGGTCATTATCAAGGCCGAGGAATTTACCCGTTGGCTTGACGGCATGAAGCAGTGGTGGGAAACCAACCGGTGATCATCCAGGTCTACGGTAACCCAGCACCCCAGGGCAGCAAAAAGTTCATGGGGACCACCAAATCCGGCCGGGGCATCCTGGTCGAGGCCAACAGCAGGACCACGCCCTGGCGAGCGGACGTCATGACCGCAGCCAGGGCGGTTTTGGATGAGCTGGGGCGCCCGGCACCCATGGAGGGCGCCATCGTGGCCAGGATGGTGTTCAGCTTCCTCCGGCCAGCCAGCGTGAAGCGGGCAAAGCGGCCGTTTCCCTCCGTGGCGCCCGACCTGTCCAAGCTGGTGCGGTCCACTGAAGACGCCTTGACGGCGGCTGGAGTGTGGCGTGACGATGCCTTGGTGGTGGGCTACACGAGGCTGGCCAAGGTGTACTGCGGGGAGGACGAGGAGGCGCTGGACCGTCCAGGGTGCTTGATCGTTGTGGGGCAGTTGGTAGACTCGATACCAGTGGAGGGACCCCTCCCTAGGAAGGGATCATGATGAAGAGACTCAACGGTATGACTGAACCTGAGCTGGCCGAGTATTACTACCAACATCGCGACGAGTTGTTAGTCGAGGGGTCGGGAGTAAGGATCGCTCCAGCTGAAAAGATACGAAACCTGACCATCCTCCACGATGCCCTAGACCTGGTGGTTGACCTGTGGCCGAAGCCGGGATACCAGACGGTGACCATCGAGACCCACCAGTGGATCAGGTTGAGACGGGTCCTGCTGGAGATCCCCCGTCTCGTGGCAGCCGACGAATGAACACCCTCCAAGCGTTTACCGCTGGTATCGGCGTGGGGTCCACGGCGGCGTTCACGGTGAGCGCACTCATCTGGCAGATCCCCAAAGCCGTCCGACGGTTCCTGGACTGGCGGGCAGTTCACTGGACCGATGCTGACGAGCTGGAGATCCGAGCTTTTGAGCAGTACGTGGATGGCTACAACACAGACACCGGGGAGATAGCTCCGGTGTCCCCAGCAGTGATGACCGAATGGGTACGCCCCGACGAGGAGCCAGGGTCAATCATCCCGCAGTGGAGACCACACAAGGTGTCCCTGCTGGCGCTACCCCCGTACAAAGGTCCCTCGATCATCAAGATTCGTGACTGGATCAACTGGAATTACGGTGATGTGCTGAGTAAATGGAGTATCAGTGTCAATCAACAAAACGGCGGGCGCCATAGGCTGGTGCGATAGCTGCTGGAAACTGCTGTACCTCGACCGCAACAACGCCCGTGCGGTCGGTCGGCAGCATCGTCCCCACAAGGGAACCTACCGTTGCCCCGTCAATGAACAGATGTGGCACGTCGGTAGCGTCCCGAGGGCCGTCATCGAGGGTCACGTGACCCGAGGAGAATACTTCCATCGTGAGGGATCATGATTGTTCGTTGCTACAACTGCGGATTGCAAGGACATAAGACACAACACTGTCCGAGCTACGGTCCCCGATACCCCGAGCCCGGTAAAACTGCCCAGGATTACGGGGACGAAGCCAACCGCATCATGGCACTATTCGCCGCCGACATCCTCGCCGAACACTCCGAGGTGGACGAAGACGAAGACGACCCGAGTCGGGTCCGTGTGCTGAAAAACGGCAACCGTGAAGCGGCGGCTCGAAAATTCCAGTGCCCCACCTGTGCTACTGAGGTCGGCTCCCGGTGTGTCACCAGCGGCGGGCTCCCGACCGCGTCCCACAAGGCACGGCACCGTCTCGCAGAAATGGAGGTGTCCGGTGATGGGAGTGAACCCCGTGAGGGACACTTTGTTGGGTTTGCAACAAGCGCAGATTGAGCGGGAGAAGCAGCTCAGGGAAACCGAGCGGGATGTTGCTGAAAGAGTTGTACGGGCTCACGCTGAGCATGAGGGATGGTCCGACGAGGATCTTGAAATGGTTATGGCTGCGCTTGGTTTAGACTGAGTGCACGACGCGCGGTAGAGCAGCTAGGTAGCTCATCTGGCTCATTCCCAGAAGGTCCTGGGTTCAAATCCCAGCCGCGCATCTAACTGTAGCGCGCTACCATCTGAGAATGTTGACCCCCGAGAAGAGGCGCGTCTATCAACTGGCATGGGTTCAGGCTAGACGTAACGCTTGGCTTCAGGCTCACGGTCCCTGTGTGGACTGTGGTTCCTGGAGCCAACTGGAAGTGGACCACGAAGACCCATCAACTAAAAGTATGCCCACGTCTCAGATCTGGGGTCGACGGCAAGAGGTCAGGGACACCGAGCTGGCCAAGTGTGTAGTCAGATGCAAGGTGTGCCATCTGATGAAGTCAGTCTCGGAGCGACGAATAAAAGGGCAGCCCTGCCCAAGTTCTACAGCCTACCGAAATGGATGCCGTTGTGATGGTTGCAGAATGACCCAAAGGGATCGGCAGCGACTCTGGAGAACTAGGGCAGGGGCGTAATATCTCTACTCAGAGGCCGTTGGCGAAGGCACGCGCCAGCGGCCTCTGTTCATGTGTGGCTCCAGGGCCTCCCACATGGGTACCGGGACCTGAGCCGGGCTCTTACCCACAGCCCGGTAACACTGCACGGCGAGCGCAGTAGCGCGCCGGTGCACGGCCCACTGGTCCCGGCCCGAGGCTGTGAACGAGAAGCTGAGCCGCTGGAATGGTTCACCTTCCACGGTGGGTTCGTTGAACCACCAGCAGATCTCGCAGGCGTGCTGAAGGACGGCCAGGATCTTGTCATATCCGCCGGCCGTCCATTCGGATGAGTGTTCAAAGTAGTAGCGCCGGTGACAGGTCATTGGGCCTCCTCGGTGACCGCCTCACTGGGGGCCGGCGGTGGGGTCATGGACAGGGCTAGGTTGGTGAGCTGATCTGTGGACTTCTGATGCATGCTCAACACCCGGTGCATGTTGTTGTCCGTCTTATCGTTCAACTGCCCCAGCCTCTGGTAAACAGCCCCGCCGAGGGCACCGAGGACGGGGAGGGCTACCAGGGCTACCAGGGTCAGGATGACGGAGACGTCCTTGTCCAGAATGACCAGCGTGGTCGTCGCAGCCACCAGGACGAAAACGATAATGACCATTGCCCAGATCTGCTGCGGCTTCATCTCCATGATCCATATTATCCGACTGTGACTGCTAGCGGACAGTTGCAAAACGGAGCACAATCTGGCCCAGGAGGCCCCGTGACCATTTTCTTTCCAGACCTGTCGCACTATAAGACGCCATCACTGGACGGTGCCGTTGCCTTGATCACCAAGGCAACACAGGGCATGACCTTCGTGGACCCAACGTATGCGCCCTTCCAACAGGACGCAAGCAAGCGAGGAATCCCCTTCGCCGGCTACCACTGGATCGACACCTCGAACCTCGACGGTCAGGCAGCCAACGCCTTGCGCATCATGGGGTCCGTCCCATGTATGTGGGACGCGGAGGCGGCCGGCGCCACCGTCCCCAGGATCACGGACCTCACCAAGAAGTATCGGGCGCTGGGCGGTAATCCTCGCATGGTCTACCTGCCCCACTGGTGGTGGCAGGACCATTTGGGTTCACCGTCGTTGCAGCCCCTCGTCGACCTGGGCCTGGCCCTCGTATCGTCGGCATACCCGGCGGCCGGGTACAGCCCGACAGGTATCGGTTGGAACGGGTATGGCGGCATGTCGCCGTCGATCTGGCAGTACACCGATAAGCAAATGTTCAACGGTGTGCCGGTGGACTTCAACGCCTACCGGGGAACCGTGGAACAGCTCCGCACACTTTGGGGATTGAACTCGCAAGGAGATGAGATGTACTTCGCTATCAAGGAAGCCGGACCGATGCAAAATGCGGCTGGTCGTTACGGCGGCGGCACCTATCAGTTCGCCCAGACCGGTGATCAGCTCAACCGCTGGCGGTCGATGAGTCCGGGGCCAATCATTACGATTACCCATGCTCAGTTGAATACGGGTGAGATCGGGGTCAACGTGGCCACGCTGGGTGGCGGTGACTCAACGATCCCGCCGCACACGCACACCTTCTCTGGTGAGACTGCTACTCAGTAGCGTTGCTGAACTTCCGATGGACTCTGAAGACGTCGCGGAACTGATATTCGTGGGTGATGTTGAGTTCCTTGTTGTACACAGTCACCATCGTGAGGTCTTCGAGGGTGTGGTACGTGACCGAGTGGCCGGTGATCGTTTCATTTTTCACGAACCCAGCCGCTAGGTAGGAGATCTTGACTCTGTCCATGGTCAACTTTCTGTTGGGGGAGGCTACCCACCCCTGGCTACCTGCGTCTAGGATACCGACATGTCAGATCTCGTGTACGGCTGCTGTGTCGGGTCCTGGGACAGGTTCAATCGGTACGTGGTGCCCCGGACACAGGGCCAGGAGCTGGTGGGGATCTCTGGTCAAACTGACATTGCAGTGGCCTACAACAAGATCCTGGACATGTACCGATTCCGGCACGTATTGGGCCTTGTCCTTGTACATGATGATCTAGAGATCCTGGATCAGGCCAAAACTGAGGCAGCGATCCTTGAAACCTTCAAAGACCCCGACGTGGCCTTGGTGGGGGTGGCCGGTGGCGATGCCCGCAGCGGGCTCGCGTGGTGGAACATTGACCCGATCGGACACCAGCTCACGGACTCCATGAACATCGACTTCGGTAGACATACGGGCGACGTCACCCTGCTGGAGGGCAGCCTCCTCGCCTTCTCCCCATGGGCCATGGAGACCCTTGAGTTCGACGAGGAATATCCCGGCTTCCACGGCTACGACGAGATCGCCATGCAGGCCATCAAGGCAGGGAAGCGGGTCGTGGTAGTTGATGTCGACACACACCACCACTCCACTCTTGGTTTCGACTCAGTGGACAGTCATGCTGAATGGCACAGAGCCGATGAGCGCTTCCGTAAGAAGTGGGGATTATGAGACGCACTAGCTGTTCAGCATGCGGGTCCACTCAGCTGGAGCAGATTCTGGACCTGGAAAGCTCCCCCATCGCCGACGCCTACGCCTCAACAAAAGCTGAGTCATTGCGCTCGCGGCGGTATCCGCTCCAACTGGCCGTGTGTGAGAAGTGCTGGCTGGTTCAGCTCCTCGAAGTGCTGCCCCAGAACCAACTCTTCGGTACCGGGTACTCGTTCTACACCTCAGCATCACCGCCGCTGTCCAAGTACCACGAGACGTACGCGGCTCACGTGATGGAGAGCTACTCCACCCTGGCCCGTCAAGCCACAGTGGAAATCGGATGCAATGACGGAGACCTACTCCGACACTTCCACGAACACGGCTGCCCAACTTTGTGTATTGATCCCGCTGTTGGACCCGGCGCTGTCGCCCAGGAGCGTGGCCTGGACGTTCGTATGCAGCCATTCACCTTGCCGTACGCCCTGGAACTGGTTGAGGAGTACGGGACCTTCGGTCTGATCATCGCTAATCATGTACTGGCCCACGTAGCTGACGTCTCAGACTTCCTGGCCGGGATTGCGGTGATCCTCGACCCGGATGGTGTGGCCATCATCGAGGTCCAGTATCTACCGGACCTGTTGGTCAGCAACGCCTTCGACCTCGTGTACCACGAGCATCGGAACTTCTTCTCCCTCACCAGCCTGGAAGCGGCCGTCAACCGCCACGGACTGAATGTCACTGGGTTCATGCACACCGAGCGCCAGGGCGGCTCCCTCAGGGTGGAGGTCCGCAAGCGCCCCTTCCATGCGCCCGGCATCAACATGCTCCGCAACCATGAGACCTGGCTACAAAGCATGGGCGCCTACGAGGGGCTGCAGGGCCGAGTCAACCGGATCCGCACCAGGATCCGGGAGATGGTGAAAGAGGAGCTGGGTAAAGGTGTCACGGTCCTGGGATACGGGGCGCCGGCCAAGGCCACCACACTGTTGAACTTCTGCCACCTGTATGACCTCCCGTACGTGGTAGACACAACGTCGGCTAAACAGGGCCGATACATCCCCGGTACGGCCACCAAGATTGTGGCCCCCGAAGAGGTCAGTGAACGGGAAACGTTCCTGCTGTTGGCCTGGAACTACATGTCCAAGATCGTCCGAGATCATCCTGAGAGTCGCTGGATCGTCCCTATCCCGGCCCCAGTGATCATATGAAGATCAACCTCGGCTGTGGTGACCGGTACGCCGATGGTTGGGTCAATGTGGACTGGGCCGGATCACCTCATCGCAAGGACCAGGAGGTGGACCTGACCGGAGAATTGCCATGGCCAGAGAACAGTATCCAGACCGTTTACCTGGGTCATGTTCTAGAGCACTTGACGATGTCTGACTGCCGTCTACTGCTAGCCCGACTGCATCACTGTGCGATCCCGAGCGGAACCATCATGGTGATCGGTCCCGACCTTCCCACCGCCTATGCGATGGCGGAACAGGGCACGCTCGACGTCACCATCGACTCTCTGCTGTACGGGGCAGAGCGATGGTCGGGCGATCGGCACCTTTGGGAAAGCTCCATGGAGGCGACCAAGGCTCTGATGATTCAAGCGGGCTGGAAAGAGCCTCATGAGGGATCAGTTGCCGAGGCGGCGGTGTACTGGCCGGTGGCTGATCCCCGACCCAAGTGGCAGTTCGCTCTCTGGGCAATCAAGGAGACAGATGCTTAACCCGAAGATCGCAGTGATCACACCCTCCATCCCAACGCGAAGCGCCCTCCTAAAACGGGCCATGCGCAGCGTCGACATGCAGACCCTGCCACCGTGGGAGATTCAGGTAGCCATCGACGAGAACCGTGAAGGGGCGCCGGCAACCAGGCAACGAGCCCTAGATGAGGTGGCCCCAGAATGTGACTGGATCGCCCCTCTGGATGACGACGACGAGATGATGCCGTTCCATCTGGAGGCTCTCTATGACCATGCCCTGGAAACCGATGCGGATTACGTGTATTCCTGGTTCGAGGTCGTCGGCCCCAACGGGGTCAGCTTCCGTGACCATGACCCGGTGTTCCCGCCCGGCCACTTCCTCAACCCGTTCAACCCGGCCGACCCCATCGAGACCACCATCACCATCCTCATCAAGAAAGAGCTACTGGAGTCGGTAGGCGGATATGAGCAGCTCCACCGACCTGAGGCCTACGCTGCCGGCGCCAGTACCGGCGAGGATCGCAACTTGACCCTGCGGTGCATCGAGGCCGGCGCCAACATCCAGCACCTGGTCCGGCGAACCTGGTACTGGCACCACCACGGGGCCAACACCTCGGGGAGGCCGGACAGATGGTAGGACGGCTAGCAGGAGTACCGGACAACGCCATCACGGTGGTGATCCCGCACATCCCCGTTCGCCGTGCAGGGCTACTCCAGGCTGTGAACTCTGTCTGTCTGCAGACCCATCCAGCTGAAGCCATCAGCATTGTCACAGACAACGAAAAGGTGGGCGCAGGACGTACCCGCAACCGGGCCCTCGCTATGGCCAGGACTCCGTGGGTGGCCTTCCTCGATGACGATGACGTCCTCCACAAGAACCATCTAGAAGTCCTGCTCACCCATGCCCTGGAGACAGGAGCCGACGTCGTCTACTCCAGTTGCCGAGTACTCCACTCGGAATTGGGGGAAATACCACGGACGCATCCTGCCTGGGATGAGTGGGGGCGACCAGGGAAACCGTTTGATCCTGACCTGCTACGGCAGCGGTCGTATCTTCCGGTGACTAGCCTCGTCAACACTGGCCTGGCCCAGCGGTCATCCTTCGAGCCGCCGCCAGGATCGCACTACGACGACTGGGGTTTCTACCTCGGCCTACTGGACCTGGGGGCCAAGTTCTCCCACATTGATCAGATCACCTGGACCTGGACACACGGGGACCACAACACATCAGGGGACCCTGAGCGCTGGTAGTCATTCCCAGCTGAACCAGGCGCCAGTTCCGGACCGGCCCATGTGACTTGTCATGCGGGCCGGTTCACCGTTTTGTACGACAACGTGATCCCAGGGCAGTTCGCACACAGTGTCGGTGTCAGGAGATTTCGCCGTATCACAGCGCAACTGTGTATCGGTGATTACCCATTCCAGTTTCATGAACGTCCCCCCTACCAAGGCATCTGGCCATATATCTCGTGAAAGAGTGTGGCGTCCCGGGAGATCTGCTCCTGGATAGCGCCAGTGACCTGAGCATTCGGATGCAGGTGATTGACGATGTGACCAGGAATGATCACCATGCCCCCCAGCTTGCGGGACTCCCAGTCCATGTAGTCGTCGGTGTAGTACCACTTGAGCCGCTCATCACCCCGCAGCCCCTTTTCGCCGGCCACGATGAACGCAGGGCCGTACATCCGGGTCATGAGGGGGACCGGGCCAGGATCTCTATAGACGGCCAGCGTCGCACCACAGGAGCTGGCGGCGGCGCAGTTGTGCTCACGCATGGCCGAGGACACAGCATCGAACCAGCCCTCAGGGACGATGGCGTCATCGTTGAGGATGGCCACATCCCACTGCTCAGCCCCCATGCGCCGGGTATCCATCTTGATAACGTCCAGGGCAAGATTCCAGAACAGGGACAGGTTAGGAACCTGGCCTTGTTTGTCGTACTGGATTACGTAGTAATCCCGGCCAAGATGCGAGTCCTCGTAGTCTGGCATGGGTTCATTGTCGCCGTTATCGATGATGTAAACGGTGTCAACCTGTGGAGCAATGGCCCCAATGGCTTGGAGCGCCACCTGGGGACGGTTAGCGGTGGGGATGACGGCGTAGCGCGGGATCATCCAGTTCTCCGATGATGTGGATTGGGGCACTGTGGACGGACACACCACATTGTTCCGGCAGCGAATCGGCAGATCATATGTTCCTCGCGACAGAGGGGACACATCTGAACGTGGGCCCCACCGGACGTTTTATACGAGTAGTTCGAAACGTCATCAACCATCGACGAGGATCCACCAGCCTTCAGGGTCTCGGAGAATAGGCCGGACCGGAGTCTCGTCCAGGGCCATGACCCTACGGACCAGTTCGGTGGCCCCGGCGGCCGGGTGCCCGATAATAGTCACGTTGCGGACGGTTTCGGGCCTCTCTCCGTCTCGTACGCTCTCGTCCATGCTTCCGCCCATCGCCAGGCTTGCGCCTGATATGTCTGATCCACCATGAAGGTGCGGCCCATCTCAGCCTGCTCCTTACGGAGTACCTCATCATCCATCAGCCGCTTGACCTGCGTGAACCACTGCTTCGGGGTATCTGCAGCGAGGCCACACCCAGACTCACGGTTGAGGCGCCGGTACTCCTCCCTGGGAGAGTAGACGAAGGGCACCCCGGCCGCTAGATACTCAATTCCCTTCAATCTGGACTTGGCTGCGTTGAAGGCGGTAGGGGCTAGCGGCACCATGCCCACGTCACAGTGCTCCGCGATCGTGCGCACCCACTTGTCCAGGCCGATCGAGCCCGTGAACGGTGGCTGCTCCTTCAGCTTGGCCACCGCCTGCACCTTGGACCGGCCCCCGATGACCTGGAACGGGTAGCCGGCGTCGATCAGTTCCTGGATGGCTCGACCGGTCATCTGGAGGTCGTTGGGGTGCGAGGAGGTTGTCCCGGCCCAGCCAAAGCGCCCGGTGATCGGCTTCTCGTACTCCAGACACCGGGCCGGGACATAGTTGTCGAGCACTATGGACCGGCCATGGCTGCCGTAGGTGCGCTTCAAGGCCGGCGTGGACACCGTCACCAGGGTGGCCTCTTTGCAGGAGGCAGCAGCGTTCCGCCAGGAGAAGTCTGTACTAGACGAAGGCCGGTACATGTTGAAAGCGACGTTGCCGGGATGGATGGATGACATGTCGTCATCCATGTCCACCACCACAGCGATCCGGTTCTGCCGCATCATCCGGATGAGCTGCGGCTGCAGTGGGTGAGCTGGCCGCTGCATCACGATGACATCAGCATCCTCGGGGACCCTGGCTCCGATGAGCCGGCCCTCCTGGACGTTGACCTCGAATCCACTCTTCCCATCGGGAGGAATGATGGTGACGTCAAAACCCTGGGCCCCCAGAACATCAGCCGGCCAGATGAGTCTGTAGTGCCCACAACCAAAAGCATCGGCTGGCAATACATACACCTTCATGGCTGCCCCAGTTCAGGAAAGATTCGTGCAGACGTTTGCGTAGTGCCAGGTGCCAGTAGCCGCTAGCACGTTATCCATGGGGATACCTGGACGGTCGACGAAGCTAGGTGCTCCAGCGGTGACCTGGTCCAGCTGGCGAATAGTGGCTATATAGGTGACCGCCTCAGCAGCAATGATGATGCCCACCCGACAGGTTTGGACGGCACTGTAGAAGTGACAGATGGTGCCGAGAGCATTGTTGGCCGGATTGCCTGGCATGGTTTCTCCTTAGATGGCGAAGCTGGCAAGGAATAGGGCTTCACTGCCAACATCTTCAATGTGTAGATATCGCACAAACGTGGCTCCACCTTGGGCGGTGACCGTTCCCGCCGAAGCAGCAAGTGTCAGGACCACGTCCGTAATGAGATCCCCGGCAGCTGCGGCCCGTCGCACATAGATGGTCTTGTTGACACCGTCATTGTTGGCAGCGCCTACCGCCACCGGACCCTGCCATGGGATAGCCCAGATCGTCCCGGCCAAGGTTCCTTTCCGGATCTGGTACGTGCCGATGTTGGCGACCGACGAACTCATGTCGGAGTTGATACTGATGGCAGCAGCTCGACCGGCACCAAAGACACAGTTAGTGGCTGTGAGCACCACTGCCTCAGCACCTACAGCGGCCGAGTTCGCAGCAGACTCAGCTCGGCCAATGATCCGGCGAGGTATTGCAGTGTCGTTAGCAAACCCCACGATGAAGTTCGCTGAAGGTGGAACCATGTCCACATAGACCCGGGCACCCGTGCCCGGATAACCCACCATGGACACGGCGGTGACGCTGTCCTTGTCGCCGTCAAAAAGAACGGCGCAGCTCGTTAAATCGCTGCAATCGGTGACTGTTGCCAGTCGCCGAGTCCAGACCAGACCAAGAGACTTGGACCTGTCAACAATGGACTGAGCCCCTATGCTGATCAGTTCGGGGGCGTCGGTCGGGTTCGGTCCGGTCATGTTCCCCCATACACCTTTCGTAGCAGGTGCCCCATGGCGCCACCTTCGACCAGAGCCATGGACCAGGCCAGCTCCAGCCACAGGCTCTCCTGCCAACGGATGACGTTGTAGGAGTCATGGCGGGGGTCTGGGGCCGTACTCAGGGCCACGCGCTCGAAGATGGTCTGGCGATTGGCAAGGTTCTGGGCAACCACACCCGCCTGGACAGCGTCTGCCAGTTGAAGATCCTGAACTTCTGGCACCTCGAAACCTCGGTTAGTCACCGAGTGGGGAGCGCTGGGATTCACAAACGCCTCCCCCACGACCGGAGTAGACGGGTCAAGGGGAGAATTGGAGATGACGACAAACTTGTTCGGCGCCGTGATCAGGTCAGAGGTCGACACAATCCCGGCCCGAAGCACCTTGTTGCCGTGGTCAAAGTCAAGGTCGGGGAGACGGCCGTCGGAAGGGTCAAAGGATCTGATCCAATGCATCTTGGTGTCGTTACTGAACCAGGGGGAGAAGTAGTCCCCAGTCTTGGCCAGTGACTCCACGATGGACCCTCGGTTGGTCCCTGCGGTCCAGGAACCTACAGCCGGTAACGAACTGGGCTCCATGACGTAGGTGATCGGAAGTTCATTCAAGATGCCCTGCACGACAGTCATTGTCGGAGACTGGTCGCCGACAACACCTCTGGTGATTTGTTGATCCACCAGGAACATCTCATCGTTCAAGACAACGCTGCCGAGGTTGCCAGAGGTGAAGACCTGCTCTGACAAGTCGGTGAACATGTACTTGCCCAAGGGATACTCGGTCCCATTGGGGAAGACCATGAACAACAGGATGCGATCAGTGAGTACGTTGATCGACGCAGTATCGGCTGTACCAAGGGACACGCTGAGCTGACGTTTGATGGTCCGGGTCGTGTCGTGGGTCAGGGTCGCTCCCCGCAGTGGATGAAGCTCCCCCAGAATCTCTCCCGTGACTCCATTGATCCGATCAAACCGGAACGTGCACTGTCGCTGACCTACCCAAGGTTCAAGATCCAGAAGAGGGTCTTCCGGGAAATTGGTGACATGTTCATGGCTCACGAGGGGTCAGCCTCGCTCGGGGTATCTGTCACCTCAATGATCTGAACCGGGGCAAGGTACAGCTTCCGGTTATGTATTACCCTGCCACTGGGCACGATGACAGTGGCGAACCATCGATTTCCGCCCTCATCACGGACACAGATATAGCTCACATCATCCCAGGCCATATCCCGGAGACTGGTGAAGTCGGCCAGCGTGGGCGGGGATATAGCAGCAGCCTGTACCAGCACCGTGCGCTGGAACTGTTCCCCGCCACGTTCCGTTGGTCGGAAGGCAGTAAAGAAGTCCCGGTTGTACATGGCCTGGAGCTGGACGAAGCTGGACTCCGGGAAGGTAAAGTCCTCCGAGACCTGGCCCTCCCAGACCGAGGAGTATGCCAGGTTACTTGACCCATCCTGACGCTCGTTAGTGGAGAACAGCAGCACGTGCCCCTGGGAGATGCAGCCACCAGAAGCCCCCGGAGAGGGAATGGTAACGGTGACCGTGCTGGACCAGGGCCCAGCGAAGTCGTAGACATCCACGCCCCGGATCCGGTAGCTACTCACGAGTCCCACCCGGGCCTCAAAGTCACTGAACCCAGTGGTGCCCGGCGAGGTGGCCCGCATGATGGTCTGCCAGTCGGTGTCGACTGTGTCCATGCGCTGCAGCTCGTAGGAGCCGAACCAGTAGTCCGGTGGCTGTACCGAGAAGTTCTCAAAGAACATGCTGTTGGGCGCGGCGGCCGTGGTGTCATCCCGGGCGTAGGCGCCGGCATTGTTCCCGGTGGTGAGGCTGGTGTCGGTGGTGACTACCATCCAGTCGGGCTCGACACTGTCCGCTCCCCAGATCTTGGCCATCATGAACTGGCCTCTGACCTGGAACCGGATGAACCGGTACGCCGAAGTGTTGGGGTTCAGGGTGGCGAGAACCATGGTGACCAGGTCGGTGTTGACACCACCAACGACCTTGCGAATATGAAGTTCAGCGGTGGCGTTCTGGGTGTACCAGAGTTCGGCTGTGTAGAAGTTGTTGGCGTCAGTGAATCGGGCTACAACACCGGCCCGCAGGGAGCCCGTTCCCTCTGATGTTCCATTGATACGTATCGTTGCCGTGACATCCTGATCTGGCCCCGATACGGCATGAGTGGCAATCTGTTGGGTGGCAGTAGCGCTAGGAGAAATGATCCCATTGCTGCCGTTAACCGAGAAGTTCCCGACAGTGCCGGCCACAGTCCAGACGCCACCATCAGATGCTGTACCCCAACCACCAGCAGCCACAGTTCGGTTGAAGTCATCCGAGGCCACACCGGTGTTCACCGGCAGCGCCCAAGTGATCCGGTTGTAGAGCAGTGCCGACGGGATACAGCAAGGATTCAGACCGCAATCCAGGCCGATCCCGGTCAAAGTCTGCGTTGCCGTGCGGACGCTGAAGCCGGTGATCGTCTGCATGCTTTGGGCGAAGATGAGTACGGCGTCGGAGCTGTCATCGTCTGAGGCGGCAGTGACCCAGGGGGAGCCCACACCTTGGGGGCTCCAGTTGAGTTCAGCCTGAGAGCCGCCAGGAGGCTGATAGGTGGCCTCATACAGCTGGTTCGGAGTAGGGACCAGGTTGTAGAGGTTGCCTGGTATGCCCGACAAGGCCGGGGCGCTGGCGCCAAGGACTTCCCAGCGGTTGCCGGCCAGCTCGCCAGTGGCACCGAACCTGAACCGAGGGGCTGGTGGCGCCAAGGCGCCCATGGTCGAGGTGGGACTCAGGGTGAGAGTTACAGATTTCCAGCCATGGATGATTTCATCCAGAGCATCGAATGCGGCTGGGGTGATCGACGTAGACCCCGCTGTACCACCGACTCCGAACACTTCGAGGGGCACGGACGTCTGTCCAAAGCGGCGAGCGTAGAACCGTACCTGGTCAAAGATCATGGCTCCAGGGAGCAGGTCGTCGTAAATCTCCTGCTCTGGGGTCAGTGACCCATACACGGGGAAGGCCACCTGACGCCCGTAGGCATGTACGGCAGTGATCGGGCCGCCGGAAGTGTGGAGGCTGAGCTGAGTGAGGACCTGTGTCTCCGCCTTGGTGAAGGTCTCATCGAGGTGATTCTCTAGCGGCGTCGGAATGTTGATCTGGATACCCCGCTGCTCTGGTAGGGCATACAACTGCCGCAGAGCGTTGAGCTTCGGGAAGTCAGAATCGAGACCGGTGCCGTAGTTCAGGTCACCAGGGTTCACCGTAGACAGCGTGACTGAGTAGTCGCCCACGCCTAGAACTGGATCTGTATTGAAGGATCGATCTCGTATGGTTACCGGGTTGGCACCATAGTTCGTGTCGAATGCTCCAGCAGAGCAGTAGCCACCATAGGCAACCCGCTGCTCATCGCAGTAGATGACACGTAATGCCGCATACTCAAGAACGATCTGACCAGCATTGCTAAAGGCGCCTTGCGTGGTGGAGGGGATCTGGAAGTTCACATGGAGATGAAGACGGTTAGCCGCCGACGCTTCGAAGCGCTGAAGATCAACGTAACGCCACGGCATAACCGGAGACCGAACAATCTGCGTGTTCGTCGGATCCCAGTAGAGGTTCACATCTCCGAGGTTCAAGACCCCGAACATCTGATTGGCCACCGATGACCCGCTGGCCACGTCCGGGACGTTGGAAAGTTGCCAGAGGCTGCCAAGATTGTTGGCGATGAACTTTTGATAGGCCCGCAACAGGAAGGCGTTACTCGCCACCGAGAGCAGCGTCATTGGCGTACTTGGATCGGCGTCAATCAGGGGCGTTCGACATCCATTACCTAACGAATCCCCGTCACAGGCGTAGCCCGAATACACTAGCGACACATTCAAGATCCGCTTATCAGCCAATTGTGGGTAGCTGTTGACGGCGAAGAACATGCTCAGGTCAGTCTGGACCAAGGCATTGTAGCTGTTGAGAACATACCGGGAGTCGCCGGGATTCTGCAGTGCCTGAGCCACGCTGCTGGCGTTGTTGAGAGATATCCCGGCACCGCCGGTGATGCCGCCACCATTGCAAGGAATGAGGACAGACTTGATCGGCCCGGTCAGATCCTCAGTGCCTTGCGGATAGATGTTGAACATGGTCGTTTGGAAGACGCCGGGCATTGGCGGGAACTCGTTGATGTAGTACCGAGCGTCCCGCACCCTGGCCGCTGCGGGGAGATAGAACTGATGTCCTAGTTCAACAGAGTCCACGGCGGGAGAAAACGTGGTGTTCTCGTCCCTGATGGGTACCCACTCTTGGCCCAAGATAAATGGCGCGTGAGGGTTGTAATTCCCGATGCTAATCGCCCCCTCTATCCATCAGAGTGTCCTTACCGCTAGGCGCGTGTCCCGAGCTGCCAACTGTCGGTTAATCCCAGCCCCCACTGCAGACCCCGTCTGTTCAGCCTGCTGTGGACTCGGGAGCTGACCGTTGAAGTCGACACGAATGGCGCCAGGCCCGAAGACGATGTTGCTGACCATGTCGCTGGTCACGGACTTCAGCTCCGGGATCTCCAGCTTCATGCCCTCGGTGAACCGTTGGATGGTCTTCTGTCCAGCGATCATGGGGTCTCCGGAGCCGGAGAGTGGGCCTATCTTGGCCGGGGAGAATGGCCAATGGTCACGGATGTTCTGTGAGATTGCACTGATGGCTTTACCCACCGGACCGAGCTTGCTCAGCATGCCGTTGATGAGCCCCTGGATGAGGTTACGCCCGGCATCAAAGAGCAGGCTACCGAAGTTAGCTGCTGCTGCAAGCATGCGGGCGCCTAGGCCCTTGATGGCTCCGACGCCCTCACTGAAGGTGTCGGTGATTCCGCTCAGGAGCCTGCCAAAGAAGCGGCCAATGGCTTTAACAACGTCTACAGCTCCTTGCCCAAGGTCATTCAGGAACTGGAGTACTGCTGGACCACCGGTATGAAGTACCCATTCACCGACACGCTCAAGACCTCCGAGGAGAAGACCAATAGCTATAGTAATTTCAATTAAGGCGCCAGCGAGAAACTCCGAAGCATGGATAAGGCCCTCGATCGCCTTCTGTCCATTCGAAGATGATATGAACGCTGCGAGTAGTCGAATATCTTCAGCCAGATCCTTGATGACATTGTTGCCCCCAGCCTTATTGGTTGTCTCAAGGAGAGCGCCAATGAACTCAATCAAAGAATCGAAAAGATCGCCAAGACTCAATAGCGTATTCGCCATGTCGTCCAGGAACTTCTGAAACTTAGGGTCTTCTGAAGTTTTCTGGAGGAAGGCACCGAAGTTGAAAAGGACCTCGCTGAGCTTTCCACCCAAGAAACTGAGAAACGGTAGGATGGCCTTGGAGAACGAAGTGACGCCTCGGAGCAATTCAACGAAGCTGGGCCCAAATTCCCGAAGGAATTGGATAGTTGCCGGGAATAGCTTATGTACGAAGTCGGCGAAGTTCGGCGAAGCGAAGAACAGTGCGATGTCCCGGAACATCTTCCCTAGGGCTGTGGCGAGAACCCCAAAACCTGACAAGAACTGAGGGCCCAGGGCCTTCTGAATCCTCGGGATAACGTCACCAAGGGCCTTAAAGAAGCTCTGCTGGGAGATTGCCGACAGCTGGTGAAACAGGTCCCGTAGCGGCAGCAGCTGCTTGACGAAGTCACGAGCGGCCGGGGTCAGATCCTTGAGTGCGTCCTTGAGTTCCTTGGCGTTCTTCGCGGCGAAGGCGTTGGTGATTGCCCCACCCAGCCCCTTGAAGGCCAGGAACAGCACACCCACCTGCAGGCCGATGGCGGCCAGGGCAGCCGGCACAGTACCAGCCACAGCCACCAGGGCGTTGACGGCCTGAATTGCGCCGATGACCAGCTCAACGATCCCGCCGACAACGGGGATCAGTAAGGCGATAAGGGGCGAACTGCCAGACACGTTGAAGGCGTTCCCAATAGCGTCGCGGAAGCCTTTGCCGACCTTGTCAATGGGTCCGCCAGGCTTATTGGCGTCGTTGAATGCCTTCTCGACGCTCTGGAAGGTCTCTTCAACTACCTGCCGGACAACGTTGTTGTCCTTGTCGACGACAGTCTTGACCTTCCAGCGGACCCGCTTCCCCGCTAGACCTTTCTCGACCCGGTCAACCAGGTCGGGACCAGACCTCTCCAGCTCGTCGCCCATGCCCTTGGTGAGGGCCTTGCCGAAGTCGTGGCCGGTGTCTTTGAGGGTGGTGTCCTCGACGTGCTTGGACTCAGACCGAATACCCCGGTCAAGCTCACGTTCGTAGTCGCTGGTGTCTGCGTGAACGCCAATGAAGGCTTCGCCCTCATGGGGTCTAGTCACGGCAGCACCACCCTCAAAACACGAAGTGTGGGCAATATCGGATGATGCGCCACAGCCAGATCATAGACGCCCTCAGAAGCCCAGGGATAGGAAACTGTCGGCAGACATCTCCATCTCCTCAGCCACCGATTCCATCTCCTCCGGCGGGGGCTCCTCCAGTTTCATCGTGAACATGGTGACGTCTTTCGAGTCCATGTTCTTCAAGGCGGTGAGAAGGAGCGCATCCAACCAGGCGGCCAGGGAGATTTGGGCAGGATTGACCCCTTTCAGGATCAGCTCAGCACCCAGCACACTCCAGTTGGCCCGAGCCATGGCAATGAGGCGGAGGGCGATCCACCAGGGCCGAGCCGAGGCCGTGGTGATGATGTCCAGACAGACGTATTCCAGGTCATCAGCTGACACGGTTTCGGCGAATAGGAGATCCTTGCCGTTGACCACGAGCGACAAGATCAGGTCATCTGGATCGAACGGATCGGCCATCAAAATGGCCAGCCAGTCCGCTGCCGGTAGGGCCGGGATTTCGTATTCCACTCCGGCGACCTGGATGATGACCGGCCAAGGTTTCAGCGCCCAGACCGGATCACCCTTCAGTTTGGGGACAGGGACGCGCCCGGTCTCAGAGGGCTGCAACGTTCTTCCGTGGCCGGCCGCGACGGACCTTCGGCTTCTCTGGCTCGGCCTCCTGACTATTGACAAATACGAGCAGATCCTTCAGCTCGATTGCGCCGCTCTCCTCCATCTTGGTGAGGTGGGCCCGGTCCTCGGGATCGACAACGACGGTGTTCAAGATAGCGAACATACGATCAGCGGAGTCAAGTTTTTGCTCCAGATCGATGCCTTCCTTCTCCAGGATCTTGGCATGGCGGAGCAGGTGCAACATCTGCAGGTCGGTCAGATTTTTGATGTGGATGTCCCGGCCACCCACAGGAACGGTTCGACCACCGTTGGTTGCTTGTGTCATGCACCAGATACTAGAGGTCGGTACGGATGAAACGGAACCCATGCCGACGGGCAGCGTTTCGTAGCGGCTCGGTCAGATAATGCTTGCCCTTCACCCCCGGGTGCGAGTGCCCGATTTTCCCTGGAGAGCCTGGGATATGTGGCAGGAAGACCACCCTGCCGGCCCGTCGCCAGAAAAATCTCAGCTGGGGGCGGCGTCGGTTCCCGAACCGGATGACGCCTTTGGCCGCCTTCGGGAAAATCCAGTGCACCTTGGCGCCATCGTGCACGGATCTTGCGTACGGGAGAGCGCTACCCACGGTGCCGGTCACCGAAGTGCCGATGAGGTTGGGACCTTCACTGTGAATGCTTTCGGACAGGTTGCCCACACTGTAGGGACCGCCCCGGGTTATGGCTTTGGCCCCGAACTCGGTCTCATACAGCACCTGTCGCACGAGGCGTTTAGCAACCTCGATGCTGTGGGCCCTGGTGAGGGCGTGATAGATGACGACCCTGGCCATTAGCAGTCACAGTTGGGCATCTGCACGGTAATGGTGAGCGACCGTTCCACACAGCCACCGTTTGGTGATCCTTGCGTCTGGCGTTCGATGACAATAGACATGCCCTCGAACAGTCCCACGTTGTTGGTGATGAACTGACGGAAACAACAGGCGGCCCGGCGCAGAGCGATCGAGTCGTACCAGTTCTGCAGTGCGGCAGTGTTCCAGTCGTCGCACGAGGGCATTGTCCCGAGGTCATCCATCACCACGGGGACACAGCGAATGATGCCGAATTTGAACTGCTGCGCCCAGGACACTGGCGGGCACACGGCGTTAGCCTGCCGAATAATGTCCTGCTCCGGGAACGATGCCGAGGAAGGATATGTGTCACCGAGAGCAACATAGGCCAGACCCTCGCAACACAGATCCGTGGTCATGTCGAGGTCATGCGCAACCTCCAGGCCCACCCGGAAACAGGTGTTGGCCGGCGCACCCGGTAGCCCGGTCACAGCCTGGGACAGACACGAGAGGGCGGCCACCGCTAACTGAATGACCGGATCTGTCATGGCCAGGTCTGTCTACGAATCTGCCCGATATCGGGACTGGCAATCTTCATCCGGGACACCAGCCGGTACGGGTTCATGGTCCGGATCACCTGGTCCACCGTGGTGAGCCCGGTCAGCCCGTTCTCCAGGAGCTGGTCCACGTCAGCCAAGGTGACGTTGACGCCCTGCCGGGAGATGGACGTGACCCGCTGCGGTAGTCGACAGGCGGCACCCACACAGCTCCTGGCCCATTCGCAGGCCAGCTCACCAGCTGCCCGCTGCAGGACCGAGGGAACCGGCAATCCCCACAGATACGTAACCTCCCAGGCTGAGTCATCAGCCGGGGCCAGGGGGCCAGTGACCGGGAAGTTGTAGTCGTTGGTGATCGGCCAACAATCCGTGGCCCCAGAGCCGACTACCGCTGGTCCTTGCCGTACCAGCCACTGCCAGTTGTCCACCCGGTACGTGCTGGGATCAACCACACCCGAGCCGCTGAACCGGACCTCGATAATGCCGGACACTGGCGGGGTCAGGAAGATCTGACACGAGGCCCGGCAGCCCATGCAACCGCCGCTGCTGTTGGGGCAGGAACAGTTGCGCCAGACACCATCGAGAAGGTAAGGAAGCCAGGTGCCTTCGGACCAAAAGTAACCAGGTACCCAATTAGCGCAATCGTCACAGTTACGACGACAGGGTCTAACCGTTCTCCTACAGGCACCAAATCGACGACCCGTAGCAGCCCAGACGACAAGGCTGCCATATTCAGCAGCAGCTATCTGTAGTTCTGTGCTGTAGGTCGCCCATTCATCGCAACAGCCGGTGTCAACTGTCCAGTTGCAGGGCAGACCAGGGGCTGACTCGGTGAACACAGTGATCGTGCTCATCGGTCAGCCCCTCTCTCCGTACCTGCCGCACCCCGCCTCGCCAAACCATGCCTAACCGGGCCAAGCCCAGCCGTGCCCCGAACTGCCACCCAGGTTACAGTGGCCCGCTCGGCGTCAAGCTGCTCAGCGTGATGCAGCCACAGGCCGCCGTGGGCGGAGGCTTACGGGTCAGGAACATCCGCTTGTGCTGCGTCGACAGGATCGGGGTCAACAGTGGTGTGTTGGTGGTGCTTCCGGCCGGGTTATCCAGGTAGTCCACGAAGTATGGTCCGAGACCCCATGGAGAATTGCTCCGCGTCCGAGCATTCAGGATGAAGCTCACCGTGTTGTTCTCGAAGGTGACGTCACCAACGGTTCCCTCGACGACCCAGGGGAACAGGACGTACCCGTATTCCTGGCCGCCAGAGCAGGGAACACCGCTGCCGGAGATCCGGGTCCATCCTTCGAAGGCGAAGTTGGCGTTAGCAGCCGAACCTTCTTGCGTGGACCAGCCTGTGTTGACCGGCGAGGTGGCGTCGTTGGCTACCAACGGCTCCGCACTCATGATGTTGACCAGCTCCGGGTCCACGTTACAGAACGTGAGCACCAGGTTGATCCACTTCAGAATGGGTGGGTTGGTTTCCCGAACGCAGAAGTTGCCATCACCATTCTTGACGAAGAACTCTTGCCGAGCTTCGTACTCAGCGGTCATGGCGACAGAGATGATGCCGTCCGAGACTACGGTGGAACACCCGGTCACCGGAAGGCCACACGAATTGAGCAGAGTCGCTCGGACCCTAGGGATCTTGAACGGGGTGTAACATACCGCAGTCATGTCTTGCTCCCACTCTTCTTCGGCTCTATAGGCGACGAAGACTTAAGGGACTGGTACTGCTGGAACCGCTCGAAAAGGTAGTCGGGAACATCGACTGCCAAACGACCCGGTTCCATTGTGGTTTTCACGTCATGCCGGGGGTTCACAGCGAGATCAAGGAACACTTTGATCTCGCTGTTGTCATTGAGCACGTAGATCATCACGTGCTCCCGGCGGTTGTACAGTTTCGGGTCACTTGCGTAGCCCACACACCGCACTCGATCGCCACGGCGTAGATGCGCTCAGCCAGCAACATCTGCTGGTTGTTGCGCCGGTCGAATGTCTGCTGCGGATCCGGTACCTCAACCTCGGACTGCCAGATGACAACCCGACCAGAGGCATACATCCATTCGGCGTTACCGTCGGCCGGCTGTCCGGTGGGACCACTGCCGTCGTATCCCTGCCCGAACACGTACGGGGTATTGAGCACCGTCCGCTTCACCCGTCCCGGCCCCTCGTACAGGAGGAAGCTGGTCTGTAGGTGGGCACTGAGTCCTGGCCGAGCGTGGATCATGCCACCGATGACGCCGTTGTCAGCGAGGGCCTGCTCCAGTACCTCAATGGCCTCAGTGACACAGCCCGAAGGACCAAGGTCGATAGCGCCCCGGAACAGGCCAGGAATACCGCCGATACCACCAGCGGGTTGTCCTTGCCAGATCCGACGCTCCACGGCCCGTTGCTCACGCAACTGCATCCGGGTGCGGACCTTCTGCTCAGCTTCTTCGAAGCTGTAGCCCAGGGCGCCGCAGGTGTAGGACGTGATGACAGCGAACGGTGCCCCGCTCACTGGGAACTCGTTGGTGGAGAACGTCTTGGAACCGCTCACCGGGGGGCAGTTCATGGCGTACAGGAACACATCGCTGTTGCAGACGTCCGGTACGTACAGCACGCCACCAGCCTGCGAGGCCGGCACCGGGAATGGCATTGGCCCCAATGCCACATCGAAGATGCCGTATGGTCTCGGTGGCGGCGCTGGGGTCGCGATGAATTCGGGGGCGTTCATAATCGCCATGTGCGGGCCTCCTTCCTGCCTAGTGGCGAAGGGGGCTGGTTATCCCAGCCCCCCAGGACCACTTAGCAGGTCACGACCCGCTGGAGCCCGGTAGAACCACTCGGGCAGATCGGCACCGTGTAGACGCGGCTGACCGGGCACATCCGGATCATGGCCCAACCTGTTTCCGTGAACAGGTGGGTGACCTGGTTGGTGGCCAGCTTCGTCGAGTCGTACACCGAGTTCAAGGTGATGACGTCGTTGAGCGCCCGGATCCAGGTACCGGCCGGGTAGACCAGGAACTGCAGGCTGGTCGGCAGCTCGGTGATCGGGGTGTCAGCACCCGGAACACCAGAAGCGGCACAGTTGGCGAAAGCGTCCTGCCAGTCGTAGACGTACTGGACGCGGGCACCACGGGCCGTGAACGCGGCCGTGATGGCGCTGTCGGCCAAGGTGATGGCGTCCGGTCCGGCACCGGTGGCGTTGCGCCGGATCCAGTCGGCCCGCATCTGGGCGAGGATCCACCACGGCATGACCACCTCAAGCGTGGCGCTGCGCTGCATACGCAGGCGGTACTTGATGTCGACGATGGCCATTTCCACGGCACTGAAGACTTGGCTGACCACCGACAGGTCAGTGGCCCATGGTGCGAAACCAGTCAAGGTGACGGCGGTCGAGCCAGACACAACATCCGCGATCTGCTCACGGTTGATCTGGTGGGCCGAGGCCGCCAACGCGCCACGGGTGAAGGTGGCGGTGAACTCTGGGTAGCCACGGATCGCCAGGATGTTGCCGGTGAGGCACAGACCCGTCACACCCAGGCGGGTGTCAACGAAGTCGGGGCAGGGGATCTCCAGGCAGGTCTTGACCGTGCCGACGGCAACCTGCGCCTCGGTGAGGTCGAAGAAGCCGGTCGGGCTGGAGCAGTTGCCGCCACCAAAGATCGAGTCGAACTCGATACCGGTGTTGTGCCGGATACCACCACGACGGGCCTGGACCTCGGGGGCGTCGTACATGCCGTCCGTGGTGATCTGCAGACAGATGTCGTAGTCGGTCTCCGACGGGGCACACCAACCCTGGGCCGCAACCAGAGCGTCACGCTCCGGGTGCTCCTCCTGGATTTGCTTGTACCGCTGTTCCACCGACCGGAGCAGGGATCCACCAGGCAGGCGGGTCTCATCAGCAACCGCCAGCAGCTTGGCGTAGTCGGTTTCGTCGCCCTGGACACTGAACTCGTCCGGGTAGTTACGGACCAGCTGCGCGACCGGGTAGGCCTGCGCCTCAACGGTGCGGACTCCACGCCGGGCCATGGCTACGTGGCTCGCCGAGCGGGCCTCGAATGCCTTGGCGACGTCCAGCATGGTGGACAGTTCCTGGCCGGCTTCATAGTTGGGCACGCCTGCGGCGGCAACAAGCGTCGAGTAGCGAGGGCGCTCAGCGATCCGGATGACCGGGGCTGGGACCTGGTCGACGATGTCGGAGACGCGGACGTTGATGACCTCGGCTGGCGGGGTGCTGGAGGCGGTGAGGGTGTCGTCGGTGGCCGGCGGAGTGTCGACCGGCGGCTCCTCGTCCGAAGTGACAGCCGCGAACCGGTTCTCGAAATCCTTGCGCTGCTTGATCTCTTCCGGGATCGTGATGCGAGTGAACTCCTGGAGTTCCTCCATGCGCTCAAGCTGTTCCTGGGTGACGGTGTGAATGTCGACCGAAGATTTGAGCGTGGAGAACTCGTCACTGGCCAGTCGGAGGAAATCCTCCAGCGCGGAGACAGAGAACTGATCGAGATTCTCGGGAATCTGGAATGTCATGGTGGGGCACCCTCTCGGGATACGTTGTGAACGTCTCCCGGTGCGGCCCACAGCATCAGCCACCGGCATAGGCCTGGCCCATAACACAGCACCCGTCGATCTAGGTGGATCGTAGATCAACGGGTGCGCATCGTCAACACTCGTGATAATCGGGACTAGTTAGTTCGTCTACCTCGTCACGCCAGTCGGTTTCATTACACCGAGGGCATGGCGGCATGACGTAGAAGCTGCGGCACTGGACAGCACTGAACAGCAGCAGGGCGCCACAGAACCCACACCAGTGTGGGTGGATGTCGCGAGGATCGCGACACCTAACGGACGAGGGAATAGGTTCCGCCTCCGGCAACGGTGATTTCGACCTTGGCCGCATGTTCACCTTGCACGACCTTGGTTTCCCCGTTCGGTAGGCGTACCTCAAAGCTCGGCTCGGGAGCCGGGGTACTGCCCTGGTTGCAACCACACATCTTGACCTCCAGTTACGTCTTTGGGTAATGGCTCCTGATCCACTTCCTGATGTCTATATTGTCGATGAGACTTCCCAGTCTCCACATCTGGTATGCCCCATCCACACTCTCATGGAACGAGCGCAGGATTCTATCGATCTCGGATTCCACTGCTCCTATGCTGCCCGCGTCCCCTGCTTCAACTTTCTGGATGAGCTGAGCCAAGCGGTCGACGGCCGACACTTCCTTGGTGGTTCCGGCGAAGTGTCCGGTCCTGCGGGCCACCGGAATCTGGTTCAGCTCACTCATCATCTTCTTGAGCGGTTCAGGGGTCGAGGCAGGGATCTTCGGTGCGGGAGACTGTGGGGCGTCAATATCCTCAAGCGCCCTATCGTATGCACGCTTGAGGTCTGTGTCCTGCTCGGCGTCCCGCATCTTTTTAAGGTCACTCACCATCTTTTCAACATCCGCAGCATCATGTTCGCTGTGTGAATTGCTGATGTGGTACCGCATATCCGCCACATACTGGGCCGCGTCTTCCCGTCCGGCCTTGTGTAGCTTCTGGGCAAGATTCATGCTGGCCGAGTCTCCGTGCATGACCCCGCCATCTTCCTTGATCGTTGCCCAGTCCCACCTCTTACCGGAGGAAGGCAAGGACTTGGGGATCGACGCCTGAGCACTCTTCTCGGCCTGGGCAGCCTTAATCGCGGCGATGCGATCCCCTCGATCCAGGCTGGCCCGCTTGATACCGAGCGAGGATTCCATGTCAGCCAACTGGGCTGGCGTCATATCCTCTACGTTGCCGCTTAATCCTCGCCGCTCCTCGAAGGACGTGCCCTGAGTTAGTACCTTGAACTCTAGGCGGGCACCAATGTTCGTTTGTACGATCTTTTGGACCAAGTCTGCTTTGTTGTCCCTAGAAGAGACAGGGGCTCCTGATGCACGCAGAATGTCCTGCAGTTCACTCTTGGTGCGTCGTTCCAGGAATTTGGTTCCCTCCTCCCGAGACTCCATCTTCCCGAGCTGTTCCACGACACTCTTGGCCGCTTCAGGTGGTGGAGCAGCGGCTACCCGCTTCCGGAGTGCCTGGGCCTGTAGCTGTTCCTTCGGTACGCCGAGCACCTCGGCCGCCTGAGCGGTGACCTTCTTCTCCTCCGTGGTCAGCTTCGGCTTCTCGGGGGCCGGCTCGGTGGCCTTGCGAGCGGGACGACGGCGCGTCTTCTGGAGACGGTCAGCTAGTGCCTTCCAGCGCTTACCTTTAGCGTTAAGTCGAGCAACATCAGCCTCAGCGTCGCGTAGTCCCTTTTCGGCCTCAGCGCGCGTGTACAGGGACCCGGGAGAATCTGCATTGGCAAGACGATCCTGCCACGAGGACACGGTGACGCCATGTTTGACCGCAGCTTCATAGTGTGGGCCAGCTGGTCCCTCGGTGATCTTTACTAGTTCGCGGCCAACAGCTGCCGGTGTCTTGGGTTTCTCTCCAAATTGACCAGTTCCATCCAACATGTCTTGGACGAGTTTGAGCATGTTCTGGTCGCCCTCGTCCATGCCCAGGCCCTCAGCAATGGCCCGAGCATCAACGTAGTCAGGATCACTGGACTTCTTGGTGACCAGTGGTGCCGGGGCCAGTTTCTTCGGGGCAGCTTTCTTGTCAGCTCGGGACTCCAGTTCCCGGGCAGCCGTCTTCTTGATCAGGTCCTTGAGAAGTTCATCCTTCGTCTCACCTTTTAGCTCTCCGAACCCACCGAGCTTGGCCGCTTCGCGGATGTCGTCGGGTCCGGCATTGTCGATGAGCTTCTTAGCCTCGGGGTCAAGCTGGACCTCGATCTCCTTGGGCGTGACCGCTGGAGCGTTACGGAAGTGCTTGCGCATGAAGCTGGAGGCCAGCTCCTGGTCACTGATAGCTTTACGCAGCTTTTCCCGGTCAGCCTGCAGTCGGAGACGATCACCAAGGTCGTGGTCTCCGCGTAGCTGCTGCTCAACCTCTGTCAAATCCTGCTTGTTGAGATCGATGTCATTCTCAAGGCGACGGATACCCTCATCAGGGGTGATCTTGCCTTTGAGAACGTCGTCACGAACCTCGTTGATGGTGCGCCCAGCGGCCGTGTGTTCAGTAATCTTCGCCATGGCCGGGGTGTTGATCCAGTCCTCGGCGAAGGCTTCCCTGCGGTCAGGGGCCTGGATGACCTTCTGAGCGGCCGGGGCATTGGGCTCAACTGCTGGAGCATTGGCACGTTCGGCCCTGTTGGCGAGGATGGCTTCCTGGAGCTTGGCCTTGTTCGTGGGCCGTCCACGACGAGGAACACCTTCGTGATCAGCGATGATCTGGAGTTCCTTGACTGTGCCGCCGAGCCCAGCCTCCTTGAACTGGTTTGCTTTACCGACTCTGGACCCCGGCTCCGGTGGTCCGACCTCCTGTGCCCGACGGATCTCCTGTTTGATCTGATCCTTGGTCATGGAGGTCCGGATATTGGCGCTGATCTCCGGGCGCCGCGCGTGTGCCAGTAGTTCGGCCTTGGTCATCTTGTCGATGTTCGGGGCCGCAGCGGCTTCTGGAGTAGGCGCATTGGGTCCAGCTTTCTTGATCGGGATGACCTTGGCTACCTCGGGGGTCGCCTTCTTTGCCGGCGGCGGAGTCGGCTCCTCCCGCTGCGGTGCCCGTGGTGCCTGGACAGCCTTCGCTGCCCGTCGAGCTTCCAGATTGGTGACCGGCCGGGTCCCAGCCTCACCGGGGATACCCCGGTGCTTCTCACCAGGGGCCTGAGCGATGGGCGTTACCTTACTCGGGGCAGCCTTCTTTACTGGTGATGGCTGGGTCTGACGTTGTAGTCCGAACTCCTTGGCAATGACATCGGCCAGTTGATCCTGAGCTTTAATGTCATCAGCCAGGTGAGGGTCTACTCGCCCCGTGGTCTTGTCGTCCTCCTGAAGGTGTCGATTCTTTTGAATGTCCGACTCAAGCTCCCGGAGCATGTCCTCCGGGTTCTTCTTGCCGGATGCCACACCAAGGAAGGCGTTATTCCATTCCCTGCGCCGATCACCGGCCGAGGGAGATGGGATATTGGCCTCACGCACGGCACTACGGATATCGGGAACGTGCGCAGGAGGTGCTTCAGGGGGTAGCGCCGGAGCCTGCGGAGCAGCCGGCGTCTCCGGAGCCTTGGTCTGGGCAATCTCAGCGGTGCCCTTGCCCTGTGTGTCAGCCCCACCAATGGATTCAGCATGTATCGGCTCGTTGCGTGGTGGCGGCCCACCGGGGGCGCTAGGTGCACCCTGGGCCGGTGGCAATTGGGCCGGCTGCTCTGTCTTGACCTGCTGCGTGCCCTGCTCAATGGCCCCAGCATTGATCTTGGCGTCGCTGACGATGCCTTCACGCTTCGCCTGCAGATGCTGCGTACCGGTAACCCGAGCCTCGCGCTCCTGCGGCGTGAGCCCCACACCACGAGGTCCCCGGTTGATCGGCTCCGGAGTATTGCCCGGAGTCCGGGGTGTCGCCACGGCCATCATGTAGTAGCCGCCGGCACCATCTGGCTTCACCTTGGTGATACGCAGTTCCTGATCACGGTCCAGGAAAATGCCCCGGTCGTTGGGGGATCGGGCCGGGATGATGGCCTTCGTGCCTTTGGGTACGGCGATCGACATGGTGATTTTGCCGGGCCCATGCGACATAGGCGTACCGATGTTGGCGGCCGAGTACCCACGGTCAGCGATCAGGCGCCCGGTGAAATCCTCAATGCCACCGTCTTCCAGGCCCAATTGCTCCGGAGTGAGCCCAAAAGCATCCGGTCCCACGGTGCGACTCAGGATGAGATCGCTGTCCAAGTTGATGGCACTGTCGTCCATCATCTTCACGAATTTCTTCGTGGACTCATCCATGTTGCCGGTACGCAGGTTTGCGTTCGCCTCGTCATAGTCAGCGTGCAGGCGAGGATAAGCGGAGCCACCACCGAACCGGCTCGGCTTGGCCCGGTTGAACAGGTACTGGGAAGACTGACCATCGGACTGGAAGGTGCGGGGGTTGAATCCGTCCAAGAAGTTGGAGATGGCGTCGATGACATTCTGTGCCATCTGCCATTTCTTCCGGAAACGACCATGCCGGTCTCTCGGGTGGAGAAACTCCTCCCGAGAACCCCACGCACTACCCAGTCCAGCCATGTGTTATCCCGTTGTCTGTGCCGGTGGTGCAGGAACTTGCTGTGGCGCCGGTGGTGCTGACTCTGTTGGGGCGCCCTGGTTAGGTTCGGCCACAATGGAGAACTGTGCGTCCGCCTCGGCGGCCACCTGCCAGGCCACCTCGTCCATGCCGGCGGCGTCAGTAGCTGACTGGCCACCGGCATCCGGCTGAGCAGGCTGAG
>Ga0065712_10067785_pt1 | contig 35955 bp, 46 predicted proteins | sample MisRhiReplicate1_FD_59099 | JGI IMG/M metagenome (GOLD analysis project Ga0065712, IMG submission 59099) | Miscanthus rhizosphere microbial communities from Kellogg Biological Station, MSU, sample Rhizosphere Soil Replicate 1: eDNA_1 v3... | ecosystem: Host-associated > Plants > Roots >...
CAGCGCCTGCCCGCCGAGCCACGCCGGCGCATCCACGAACCGCGCGCCGGCCTGCTCGGCCGCCGCGGCATCGCTTGCCATATCGCCGACGTAGACCATCGTATCGCTGCGGTAGTCCAGGCCCACCCCGCGCGCGGCGATGAGCATCCCTGGCTGAGGCTTGCGATAGTAGGGATTGATGAAGGTCTGGCAGCGCACGTGTGGCAGCGCCGCTTTGAGGAGCGGATCCAGCGCCGCCGCGGCGGCGGCCTCCGCGCGCCACCAGTTCGCACCCTCCCGGCCCGCGCAGCAGCACACGAGCAGCTGATCAGGCCACCAGCGGAGCAGGCGAAAGCCCTCGACCAGGCGCGTGACCACATCCTCGACGGTCGGGTACTTTGTCTGGCCCAGCACGGCGCGGAAGGCCGGCCCGCCCTGGTTGGTGGCCACGAAGGAGGGCGCTTTGGGCGGCAGCGTGGCCAGTTGCTCGCGTGCGTTTGGGAGCGGGGTGGATGTCCAGTTGGTGACCAGCGTATCATCGAAGTCGAAGCCGTAGATCATGGCGCGTTCCTGTGCGTGGGCGCGATGGGTTTTCTGCGTCTCTGCGCAGTATAGCACATGCGATCTGACAGGTGGTAAAAGCGCGACGCGGGCGAGATCGATCCCGCCGGCGAACGCAAAACCGCCGCGATCCATTGGCGCGGATCGCGGCGGTCCCGACTGCGTGCGTGCGTGCGGTGCGGCTAGTGTAGCACGATCGTGCTATTCCTCACCTCTCGGCAGAGTGGCGCTCCCTTCGCTTCTGCGCCTTGAGCGCCCGCGCGCGCGCTGCCACCGATAAATCGAGCAAGACCATACCAACGAACGTCCAAAGCACCTCAGCCCGCATACTGCGCGGTAGTCGCCGTAGCTGTTCCCGCATCTGTTTCCATCGCGCATTTCGCACAGTGAACCCCCTTGTCGTGATAGTACGGGTGCGCCCTGCGCTGGAGGCCGTGCGCCGCGCAATACTGGAATGGCCCATCCGCGGAGGGATTGAGCAGTTCGCGCATGTCGGCGCGTACTTTTGGCCCAATCCGCATGTCGCCAACCCACTCCTCAAGTAATTCATGGAACAAATCAAGCTCGGCTGACATCTTGCGGAGGAGTGCGGCGCGGGCTTCGCAAACATCGTTATTCATTCCTCCCCCCTCGGCAGCGTGGCGTACATCTGCGCGACCACGCCGGCGGGATCGACAAACGCCTTTTTCTGCTCATCGTAGGCCGCCCATGTCTGGGGAAAGTTGTAGAGGTAGCGCCCGAGGCCGAACGCCACGCACGCGCGCTTGAACGCCTGCGACTCGGCGCTGGTGGCCGCGTTCTCATCGCCCGCGTCGCGCGGGTAGTCGCCACACGCGCTCTTGGTCACGCCGAAGATGGTCAGGGCGCAGACCGCGCCGCGCTCGGAGAGCGTGATGGTGTGCGACCAATGCTCGGGGCCGCAGATCTTATCCAGCCGGGCGAAGTACACGCGCATATCGGCGTAGGGGCTGGCCAGCGCACGGGTCTTGTCGCGCGTGGTGGCGGTGGGCTTCAGCTCGACATCCTTCTGCGCAAACGGCTTCAGCAGCCAGGGCGCGGCCTCAGCCAGGCTGGTTGGGCGCGCGGGCCTGGCTGGCGCGAGCGGCGGATCGGGCAGTGTGGCCAGCGGCGCGCGGCTGGCCTCGGCGCGCTTGCGCTCGCGATCGTTCAGGATCTTCTCTGCGGCCGGGGTCAGCACCTCGCGGCCGGCTTGGGTGGTGGTGGTTACTGGCATGGTCGTTGTCCTCTCGTGCTTCAGGTGATTGTACTGCAAAATCGGTCACTCGTTGGGATTCGGGTAGGTCGGGATCGGCGCGACCGGGCCGTTGCCGATCGGCGCGGTCTCGGTTGGCGGGGTATCGTCGCGGTGCATCGGTGGCTCGCTTTCCGTATTGTGCAAAGATGGGTGTGGCGGTAGGACGATGCGACCGCCGGCGCTGCCGTCATTCGTGATTGCTGAGTCCGGTGGTGGTAGCAGGGCGGCGATCCGTAGATCGGTGCTCGTCTATCGGCAGGTCGCATGCCCTGGCGCGATCGTTCCTGCCAGACCTTGCAGGGGGCGCTACGCCGCGCTGCGCATCAGCTGCGCGCGGGTCTCGCTGATCTTCCGTGATAAACGCTGTTCCGCTTCGTCTTCTGCGAGGGCCTCCAGCTCGGCCGCGCGCTCCAAGATATTGACCAGCATATGGTGCCAGCAGAGCGCGCCCTTCACCCCGGCCTCGCAGCTGCACACCACGATCCCGCCCTGCTTGGTCAGCCGATGCACGAGCGCGCCCGGCCGGCTGGCGCTCGCGAGCAAATAGGCCGGGCCGCTGATCGTCGGGCGCACGCCCTGCACAAAGTAGCTCTCGGCCTTGTTCAGCGCGTTCAGCTGCCGCCGCCAGAAGGCCGCTTCCTCCTTGTCCTGGGGCTGCTGCTGCTGGGCTGCCGTCAGGAGGCCACGCACGTCGGCGAGCAGCTCCGCAAAGGCGGCGCTGACGAAGGTATCCAGGGGGAGGGTGGTGAGGGTGTTCATCTACTTGGCTCCTGTCATCAGCTCGTGTACCACCGCCCACCACACCTTGGCTTCGCTGTAGCGGCAGTCGTTGAAGAAGTACTGCCAGTTGGCCAGCGCTACGTCCATCGTGATCCGCGTGTGCGCCGGTGCGCAGCGGCGGATGTCGTTGGCGATTTCGGCTTTGATGGTGTTGGCGAGTGTGGCGGTGGTCATTGCGGTGTGTCTCGTTGTGTTGCGTTTAATCTCGTTGAATGTAGTATAACATAGTTCAAACGAATGTCAAGCAGATCATCGTAAAAAGACGATGATCTGCTTGACAGCTAGACTAAACTAGATTACACTCAATTCAACGCAAGAGCGAAGGGAGGCCCGCCAATGGACGAGGAATATTTCACGGTCGCAGAGGTCGCGGAGAAGCTGAAGGTCACACCTCAGGCAGTGTACAAATGGATCAAACAGAAGCGGATCGGGGTGGTCTACGCTGGCGCGGATACCCGCATCACCAGCGCGGCGATCGAGGCGTTCATTAAGTCAAGCACCGAGTCGCGCTTGAAGAATGATTCAGCTAAAATGGAGACACAAATAGACCGCCTGGCCATGCAGCCGACATTTTAACAACTGCATGACCAGGCGGTCTATTTTGCTGGTTTCGCGACCGCCTTGCCAGATGAGCGCGAAACCGACCGGCCATCCCTCGCATCGCATGAGCGACCCGAAGTTAGGCCATCTATGAAATCTGAGGTATCAGCGACAAACAGCGGCTTGCAGCCGCTTATCCAGCCGTTTCACGTAGGCGGTAATCTCGCGGGTGTCGACGCCACTCATCGACACATCGACAACCGCCTGGCAGCGCACGAAGGTCACGCCACGAATCGGGAGCAAGTCGGTTCCAAGAAAGAGCTTCGCCTGTTCGCCGACACCAGACAGCGACTCACTATACTTACTGGCTTTCGTCGCCAGCGCCGTCGCCTGGTCAAGGTCGGATTGTTGATCATAGAGCAAGACGACGACCCCGCCGGCCGTCTTGTTATTGCGCTGGAAGCGCTGATCAATCGCCTTCGTCGCCTGTGGGTAGTCTTTCAGTGCGGGCGGTGCGGCATCTTTGATTTGCGCTCCGCTAAAGCCAGACGGGAGATCGCCGGACTGGACAAGCAACGGTTCAAGATCAATATCTTTCAGCGCTACAGCGGCCGGCGCCACAACAGCCGTAGCAGGTGGCGCAGACGCCGGCACGACTTGCTGTTCGCCGCCGCAGCTGATGAGCAGCGTGGCCATGCAGACCAGGATAATCCAGGTTTTCATTGTTCCCCTCCGTGGTGTGATGAATGTTTGATGGAAGGAGTAAGGAGCCCAAAAAAGCCAGCGAACCGACCGGCCATCCCATCCTCTTCGCAGCACGCTCAGAGAGTAGTTAGGCCATCTATGAAAGTGAGGTTAATGCGCTGTATCTGCGTCGCGCGGCAGGGCTACGTCTTTCTGTGATTGCTGAACATGCGGCAATGGCGGCGCATCGGACTGCAACACCTGCGGCGTATTCAAGATGTGGACGAGCGGGATGTTTGCATAGTAAATTGCCCGATCGACGCTGATATACCCCGTGAGACCAATAACCTGCACTTCGCTGACATACCGACCCGCCTGAACGATGATGTCGAACTGGTCATAGTTATGGCCGCTGTCCGTGAAGGTGCGGCGGAACCCGACGATTGGACAGCACGGCGCACTGATGTTAAACGGGCGATAGTCAGGGCGATCGTTGAGTATCTTCGCGATGGTGTACTGAAAGCCTTGTGATGCGCCCTCAATGGTGAGGTAGCGAAAGACCTGGTTGCTAACAACAATGGCATCGCTGTATCGATAGTCAAGTGACGTGTAGTCCGCAATCCAGCTTGTTTCACGTCCCTGTTGCTGGAATGCTAATGCTGCGGCATTTGGGTCTGCGTAGTTCTTCGCAGCGTCGGCATTCGTCAGTTCTTTGAAGGTTTCTTGCGTATACCCTGATTTCATCTCCGCGAGCTGGATAACGAGCGTGCTGATCGGCGGCGGCACTGGCGTTGGCGGCGGGATGCGTACAACGGGAAGATAGACACAGCGATCGGTCGTGCAATCCGGTGCGGCCAGCGCGACGCCGACAACCGCGCAGAGTAGCGCGGTGCCAATACCCAGGACGATCCAACGGCGCATCGTTATCTTTCACGAACCGAACTAATCCGACGAATGGCGCTGAAGACCAGCGACCTAGCGTGCACGTTGACAACCGAATATAAACTTATTGTAATAGCTAATCTGTGCGACACATCGTCGCACTGTCCGATTCCCTGACAGGACTCGCCCGCATGTTCTGTCAGGAACATCCCGCCGGCGGCGGTCGATCTACGATGGCCTGTCGCACGACCCTGCGGGTGCGAATCCGGCCGTGTCGGCCAAACGTCCGCATGGGCCATGGGAGCGGATGCAGCGCGAGCGAGAATCGGCATTCGCCCCCGCGAGTCCGGCCAACAGAGGATAAAAATGGAGCGAGAGACGGGATACCGACTCGATCGCTCCATCTGCTCCAAAATCGCTGTAAAGACTTACATGAGCCTGCTCGGCAGCAGGTCGATCGCCTTTTGCTTATCGCGTATATCCACAGATAAGTAAATCTGCGTTGTCGCCAGCGAGTTGTGACCAAGCAGCTGCTGAATCGTCCGCAAGTCCGCGCCCGCGCGCAGCAGCAGCGTGGCGAAGGTGTGGCGCAGATCGTGCGCCGAAATGTGTAGTCCCGCCTCACGCACCCAGCCGCCCGCTTCAAACATTTTCGCTAAGGTCTTGCCGCTAATCTTGTGGCCGCGCCGCCCGCCGGCGACGTAGCCCACGCGCTCATCGAGCGGCACCATGGCGAGCGCAGCGACCACCCGATCGTGGAGTCCGACCGCGCGACTCTTCCGCCCCTTGCCGTACCGAATAAGCAGCAGTCGCGCCTCCAGATCGACATCGTCCCATGCGACGTTGACGGTTTCTGACAGGCGCGTCCCGGCGTAGAGCATCAGCAAGATGCCGCGTCGCTCACGTGCGCGCACCCAGCGCGTTTCTTTGTTCAGAATGGGCAGCGGCCTGCTCAGCAGCTTTTCCAGCGTGCGCTGCTCATCAGAGGACAGCACGCGCGGCAGGCTCTGCCCACGTTTGGGCCACACGAAATCCAGCGTCGGATCGTCGGCGCGTAGGCCGGCGCGGATCGCCCAGCGGCAGTAGCTTCTGATGGCTGACAAATCCTTGCCGATCGTCGCAGCGTCCAGATGGCGCCGATGGATCTGGTAGCCCAGCAGCCGATCGGCCTGGATTTGTCCGATCGTTGCATCTTCCCCCAACCAGCCGATGAAGGTCTTCATCGATCGCACGTAGGTATCCACCGTGCGACTACTCAGCTTGCGCGCAGCCAATCCAATCGCAAAGCTTGCAAGCGTGCCCGCGATGACTGGCGACACGGCCAGCCGTGTTTCGATCCCTGGCTTTGTCTCTACAGCGCCCACAACAATCCTCCCACCTGCCACGACAGCATCTCTGTCATGGCAATAACGTTCAACGACGGGCGATTGGGATGCACTTTTCTTGGTACAGCCCAGCCGCGCGGGGTGGAGCGCCCTGCGAGAAAGTGAGGATCCATGAAGTGGTGATCTGACAATCGAAAACGGGCGTGGAGGCTGTACGCACTCCACGCCCAAACCCCAAATGAAAGGAGTGGACGTGGCACATTCTACCACGCTTGAGGAAGTGTTTCTCGATCGCGTATCGCGCGGCGGGAGTGATATCTTCTTTGAAGTCTACTGCGCGGCCTACGCCTCCGGCGCCGGGCTGCCCGATCCGACGCCGCACAGCGAATCGATGCGCCAGCTGCTCTGGTTGCTCGCCGACCGCCACCGCACCGAGGTGCTGCTGCCGCGCGGCTACGACCCGACGCCTATTGAGGGCCGCAATCCGCCCGGCTGGTTGCTGGGCCTGATGCGCCAGCGCGATACTACCCCGCCGCCATGCTGTCCTGATTCCGTCGAAGGGCCCGTGGAAGGCTGGCCAGTATGAGTACGGGACACAAGTGGTATGTCGAACGCGCCGCCGCCGACCTGGCCGCGCTGCTCAGGGCCTCTCGCATCTATCTGGCTGCGACCCGCCCGCGCGTGTGCGGTGATTGCGGGCATATCTTCACTATTGCCAGCATGGCGAGCGGCCGTCGCTGCGCGCGGTGTGGGCTGAAGGAGCATACCGATGATCGCGTATGAAGTCCCGCCCGACGACGGGCCGGGCGACGACTGCCCTGACCACGGCCCGTATGGGGATGATGAGTGTCCGAAGTGCTGAGCTGACCACGCCGTCAGCTTTGGGCCGTGTTTCGCCCGCCCGCTGCCGGCCCCGACCGCCGGCGCATAGATCTGTTCCACCGAGCGAGAAAGTCACGCCTATGGCTCCATCACATCAATCAAGCGTCACCGTCGATCGGCTCTTTGCGCCGGCGCCGCACGGCCTGATCAACGACCCGCAGATCAGCTATCCGGCGTTCCGGCTCTGGTGTGTGTTGCACCGGCTGAGTTGGATTAAAGAGCCGCCCGAAATGGATCGGCTGTGCGCAGAGATGCGCCAGCAGGATCGCACGCCCGATCGGCGCAGCGTCTACCGCTGGTTGAGCGAGCTGGAGTCGCGCGGCTGGCTACGCTGGCAGCGCACGCCGGGCAAGGCAAGTGTAAACCGTTTTCTTGTGTTGAGTGAACGGGCGCCTGTGACACAAGAGTCACAGGATGCAGAACCTGTGATCGTAGGATCACAACCTGTGACACCAGAGTCACAACCTGTGACACTACGATCACAGGAGGGGGCGATTCATCCGCGCGCAGAGCCGCCAGAAAAAGCGACTCAGAATCATGAGAATCATGAGATCGATGGTGATGATGGGCGCACCTTGGCGTTTCTCGAATCGGAGGGCATCGGCGCAGCGCAAGAGTTTGCACACCTCCCCTACGAACCGCTCCGACGTGACTATCAAAACCGTCGCGACGATGGGCAAGAAAAGGCCATCATCGTCAAAGCCTGGCGACGCAAGCCCCCCACGAAGGACTATCACTATGAACGATCCCGACCCGCCCAATCAAACGGGCATGCGCCCGATCGGCGCCCTCCTTCCGAGCGCATTAAAGAGCGTCCGGAACTTCCAGAGGGACTCAAGCTCAGCACATGGAAACCCGATCGCAGCGAGTGACGCCCGCGTTTGCCCCTGCTGCGGGGAAACGCAGCACGCCGTGCCAATCCGCCACTACGACGGCGTGAGCACGTTCTACATCTGGAATGTCTGCCAGGCGCAGCAGCGATCGTGGGACGCCAGCGCGCAGCACCTGGCCAGCCGCCGGCGCAATCTGGAGCAACGCCAAATGCAAGCCGATACGACGATGGGTGATCCGGGCATGGCCCAGATCGCGCGCTTTCCGCTCGATAGCTTCGACCCCGATCGGCTGAAGGTCGTCTTTGGTCACGAGAACCCCAAAGACGCCGTCCTGGACTGGCTTGACGCCATCCGTGATCAGCCGCACGGCGACTACCACAGCGGCCCCCCAGTGGCCTTGCATCTCTACTTTGCCGGCAAGGGCACGGGCAAAACGCACCTCGCCGCCGGCGCAGCCCTCCGTGCGCGCGCATGGGGCAAACTGACCGTGTTCCTGGAGGAAGTGAGCTACCTGGAGCGCGCGTGGGCGGCGGATTTCGCGGACAAAGAGCAGCTCAGTATGCTGCCGGGCGAGTCGGCGTGGCTGACCGTGATCGACGACATCGGCCAGAACCCGCCTGGCCGCGACCCGCGCGGGCTGCAAAAGGCCTGGTACAACATCATCAATCGCCGGTGGTTGAAACAGGGATGGACGATCATCACCAGCAACAAAACCGTAGAGCAGCTGCTGGATCAGGGCACGTTGTCAGAAGCCGCCTACAGCCGCCTGTACCAGATGACGCGCGGCGAGGTGGTGCTGATGGAGGCGGATGACCAGCGACTGCGAGGCGCGCGATGAGCAGCACTGAATTAGCCTTTGGCAAGCGAGTCATCTGGCGGAATTTACGCGCCGAGATCGTGGACATCCGCTGGGCCGCCACGCCGCTGGTGCAAATCCGCGTGGTGGGCGGCCATACGCACTGGACGACGCCCGATCGCCTGGAGGTGGCCGATGTATCTCGCGAGCGCTGATGTCCAGTCCGAAGATGAGCGCACGACCTGGCGCCGCCGGCTCCAGCAGCAGCGCTGCCTGGTCTGCGGCGCGCGCGATCTGGTCAACCACCAGACGAGCTACTTTTGTGCGGCGCACATTGCCGACTGGCGCTACTGCGGCCTGTGCGAGACGCTCCGCCCGGCAGCGGAGCACGGCGCCGACGCGCGCTGCCGGAGCTGCGCAAACGATCGCGCGCTTGCCGCTTACCACGCCAATCCCGACGCGACGATCTATCGCATTCGCCTGCGCCAGATCGCTAGACGCCAGCACACGCGCGGCGAACAAATCTTCATCCATCTGCGGCGGCGGATCGCGCTGGCCGAGCTGGTGCGACAGACGCCCGGCTGGTCATGGCCAAGAAGGGCGGCGGTGTTTGGCGGCTATCCGCAGCAACTCGCCTACGCCTGGCGGCAGCAGCAGAGCGCGCAGCTGCGCGACGTGGACGCCGCCGACAAGGCGCGGGACGCGCACTGGAGCGAACGATGAGCCTGACAAGCCTCTTTCACGAAGCCAAGCTCCAGGCCGCGCGCACCGGGACGGATCGCCCGCTGAATCTCAGTGGCGGCGCGCGGCTCGTGGTACGGGTCAAGGATGGCGTTGTGACCCTGACGATCGCGCGGCAAAGGAAGCGCGTCGGGGATCGCGAGCTGATCACCTTCAAAGAGCAGTGCGGCATCCCCGCGAACGCGATCCGCTTTCCGCTGGAGGAACAAGGCCAGCGCATGGTGGATGGCGTTCAATGGTTTTATGTGGCCTACCGATGGACGGAAGGAGTCGACCAATGACCATCACCCGCTCGCACCTCATCCGCCAGGGGGCCGGCGTTACCCGCGTGCTGCGCCTGGCCTGCGCCGATGGCCGCGCCTGGCCGCTGGCCTACGAGGTGCATCCCGACGAGGACATGTGTCGCGTGTGCGGCTGCACCAACATCTTTGGCTGCGCGGATGGGTGCGCGTGGGCGAACGCGAGCCATACAATTTGTACCAGGTGCCTGGAGAAGGAGCTGTTGCCGTGAGCAAAGGCCGAACCGTTCCGATCTACCGCCCCGGCGTGAACCGCGCCGGCGAGGTCGCGATCCCCGCGTGCGATCTTCCGCTGCCCGACGGGAGAACGCTGATCTATCGCGGGCGCTCCGGCCCGCGCAGCGTCGGCGGCGGCGCGACGCTCACGCTCTCGGGCTGGATGAGCGCCGACGGGCTGGCGGTCGCGGCGTCGATCGATCGGCTGCCACACCTGACGATTAAAAGCAAGCTGGGCTTCTTGCATCTCAGTATCAGCCGCGCCGATCGCCTGCCCGATTGGGAGGAGATGGTGCAGGTTGCGGAGACGATCGCCGGCCCCGATCTGGACATGGCGATGATCAAGCCGCGCCGATCGGACTATGTGAATAAGCACGAATATTGCCTGCACTGGTGGGAGATGCCGGTTGAATGGGGGTTGCAATGAACAAAGGCAGACGAGTCCCCGATCCGCCGATCGACCACGCCGCCGCGCTCCGCGATCGGCTGGGCAAGGCGGCGTATACACAATGGCAGCGCGAGACGGGTGAGCTGCCGAGTTGGGAGCAACTAAACCGTGGCGAGCGCGTTTCTTGGCAGACGATCGGCCAGGCCGTGATGGATGTCATCGTGGACAAGGGCGATCGACGCGGTGAGTTTAGCGTATCGTCCATCTACGGCTACGCCACGCAGAAGCCGTATGTGAATATCGAAGTCAGCATGTCGCCGATGCAATGCAGCCCGGCCAAAGCGCGCGAAATGGCGCTGATGCTGCTGGAGAGCGCGGATGCGAGCGAATCAGACAGCGTGTTGATCGGCTATGCCAAAGATGTCCTGGACTTGGACGATCAACGCGCGGCGCAGCTGCTGAATCAGTTTCGCCAGTACCGCGAGAAGCAACTTGGCACGGAGGCGAAAAGCGCGTGAGCGACGATATCGATCTGGGCAGTTGCTGCGCCTGCCGGAAAGCCGGCCCCACCGTCCGCAACATCATGACGCTGCCGTTCCGATCGCCGACGCCAGGGTTTGGCTGGGGATGCGTGGTCTGTCATCTCCCAAGCGATGGCGCAGTGGCGGTGCTGTGCGATGCCTGTTTGGAGTCGGGTGCGCCGATCGTAGACGTGTGCCACGGCTACCCGAAAGAGAACATGCGGATGGCGCGCGAGTCGCTGACGGCGGCGTTCGACCACGATTTGGCGCGGCATGAGGATGAGCTATGAGAACGATCACCTGGTTCAACAACAGCCCTGATTGCGGCGATCCAACCTGTCTCTGCTCGTGGTGCGAGGAACAGATCACGGAAGACGATGCGCCGGCGATTCGGCTCTTCGACAGGGACACGAACCGCGAGGCGCGGTTTCACCGCCGCTGTATCAACCCGGCGCTCTATGGATCGGGACTGCTGCCGGGAACCCACGGGATCGACGATGAGGTTGCGCTGTGACCGCCGATATTCGTCTCGCCTACGCCACGCCGCTGGGCCTGGCTGAGTATATCGGCGGATCCGGCCTCAATGGCGGATTTCCGCGCTACACGCTGCCGAACGGGAGAAAGCTCTGGCATGAAGAGGTCGTCGCGCTCAGCCGCCGGCGCAATCGGAGAGGCCGGCGCGTGCCGGCGCGAGAGGAGGAATCAGGTGAGCGAAGACGTGATGAGCGCCGACAGCCTGCTGCGCGAAAACGCCGAACTGCGCGCGGATCGGGCGCTCCTGCGCGCCTATCTCAGCGAGGCGCGATCGGAGTTGAACGATGCGCGAGCCCAAAGTGCTGCGCTCGTCGAGGCCTGCGAGGCGCTGGCGCAGTTTATCGAGAGCTATACGCCCGACTCGCTCTTGGCCCGCGCGCAGCCGACCTTCTACGGCATCTTCCGCGTGTACGGCAAGAACGCCCGCGCCGCCGTAGCAGCCGTGCGCCCCCAGGCCGATGCGCTGCTGGCGAAAATGGCCGATCTCAGCCGCCAGATCGGCGAGCAGAACACAACGATCGGCTATCAGGATGCGAAGCTCAGGCGCGCTGAAGCCGATGCGGGATGGTTGCGCGGCCTGGTGCTTGCCGCGATCGCGCACCTCGACTCCTTTGGTGAGATCAGCACGCCGATCGCCGCAATGGCGGAAGACTTGGAGGTGAAACTTGGAAAGACCGGCGACGCCGGCGCGGCGCTGCTGGCCGAGCTGGAGGCGGCGCGGGCGGTGGCCGCGGCGGCGCGGCACTACATCACCAGGGAGACAACGTGCCTGCCAATCGAGAAGGCGGATACGGATGCGATCGGCGCGCTGATTGAGGCGACTCGCGCCTACGACGCGGCGACGAAAGTGAGCGACGCATGAAAATGACCGAGCTCCAATTCGCCGGCATCACGATCAACCTGAGCGCACTCGGCCAGGTCGATCTGAGCGATAACGACCCGGAGCTGCTTATCCAGCTGGCGCAGCTGCTTGAGCGGGCACGAGCGAACGTCGAAAAGGCGATCGACGTGCAGCAGGAGGCGCAAGCGGCGCGCTACGAGCGCGAGCACGGCGAACCCCCGTTTTGAATGATACAGAGGAGTTGCTTGCCATGATCCTCACCCAGATTACCGTCTCGTATGGCGGAACACAGAGCCTGCCCGAATATTCCAATTGCAAAGTCAACATCAGCCTCACCGCGACGATCGACCACGACGATGATCCGGCGGACGCGGAGGCGGTGCTGTGGGCGCACGCGAAAGAATCGGCGCACGCCCAGATCGACGGCGCGTTGGAGGCCAATGACATTGCGGCGAAGTACAGCACGGAGCCGCGCTACCAGGTGATGCAGACCTACTGGAATCAGTGGGATCATCGGGGTGAAACAAGCCGCCGCAGTACGTGATCATCCTGCCGAACACGATTGACCTCGATCGCGGCGCGTATGCGCAGAAGCTTGTCCATGCCAGTTCGCGTGGTGACAGTCGGAAGCTCCGCTACCAGCATGCGCTGCGTATCGCGACTGCCAAGCTGAACGAGGACGACGGCTATACCCTGCTCGACTGTTCGAACGGCGATCTGACGCCGCTCAATCTGGCGATTGGGGCGCCGGAGAGTAATCCTGAGGTTGCGCCGACGGATCTGTCGTCGTTTTGAAAAGAAAGGAACACGATGCAACCAACCCGCCAATCAGGCGATCAGCACTACAGCAAGCGCACGCCCCATAAGGTCAAGCGTGGCGTGGACGCGCCGGGCGCCAAGCTGAGCGCGTTTGAGATTGCGGAGATACGCGCGGCGTTCGACAGCGGCGCGACCAAAACCGATCTGGCGCGCGCGTATGGCGTCAGCCGGATCACGATCTGGCGCCATCTCAAGGCGCGCACGTAACACGCGAAATCGTGGCGCACGTGGAACAGCCGGCGAGATCGAACCATCCCGCCGGCCGATTGCAGACAGAGAGGAGTAATCTCTATGTCCACACAACCGATTGTACCACCAACACCCCCGCCCGAACGCCCGTTCGGCCCCGTGTGGCGCGTGTGCCTGGCCTGTGGCCTGACACTCACGATCGGCCTCATCGCCGCGCTGTGGCCGTTCCTGCAGGCGCTGGCGAGCGCGCTTGCGGCCTATCGCGGCCCTTTAGCTGTCGCGCTGCTGTTGTTCGCTGCGGCGCTGCTCATCGGCGTCGTGCGCGCGGTCTGGGCTTGGAGCTGGCGCATTGACGCCCACGCGCGCCAGGCGCGGGTCGTCAGGATGCAAAATGATCTGCCGATCTCGGTCGACGACGTGCATGCCGCCTTCGAGCAGCATGCCGCCTGGAGCTTGCACGATCACTACGCCGTAGAGCTCGCCGCGGCCCAGCGCCAGTTTCCACTGCTGACGAGTTATAACCAGCACCTGCATAACCAGTATGCGCCCGCCCAGTTGGCCGCGCCAGCCGAGACGGTCACGACGGTCGCGCAGATCCCAACGTTCGCGCAGCTGCTCGACCGTGGCCAGATTGGGCCGGGCCGGCAGCTCATCCTCGGCTACAACGCCGCCACGGGGCAGCCGATCGTCGGCGCATGGAAGGATCTGTACTCGTGTGGCGTGGGGGCGCTCCAGGGCGCCGGCAAGACCTGGTTGTTAGCGTTTCTGCTCGGCCAGAGCGCAGCGGCCGGCGGGCGGCTGATCATCTGCGATCTGCACGCCGGCGACGATGAGAGCCTGGCGAACCGGATCGGGGCGCTCGCACCCGCCTTTATGTGCGATATCGCCAGCACGCCCAAGGAGATCGAAAGCGCGTTCGCCTTTGCCGATGACAAACTGGAGAAGCGCAAAGGGAACACGGCGCGCTGGCCGATCGTGCTGGTTGCCGATGAGTGGACAAGCTTGCTGCGCACATCGGCCGGATCAGCCTTGCCCGCGCATATCCAAAATATCGCGGAGCAGGGCCGCAAGTTCAACGTGAATGGCATCCTCGCCGCGCAGGCCTGGACAAAGGCCGCCAGTAGCGATGTGCGCAACCAGCTGACCAGCCACTATGTCCTGCGCCAGCGACCCGAGGAGGCGCGCTATCAGCTCGGGCTCAGAGCCGAGCAGCTGCCCGACGATATCCGCGCGCTGCCCGATGCGACCGGCTATCTCCTGAACGTACAGGGCGATCTCATCAAGGTGGCGATCCCCCTGATGACCGGCGCCGATCTGGCGCGCTGCGGCGAGCTGATCCCCGGCCCGGCCGGATCGCCGCCCAAGTTCGGCTTTTTGGCTCCGACCGATCGGCTCCCGATCGCGCCGGCGGAACTCAAAAGGAACTCAGATGGAACTCAAAAGGAACTCAGAATCAATCTGAGTTCCAGCGCAGCACAATCCGCCAAACCCGTACCGGCCGAGGCTGCGCGCGCGGCGGCGCTGTTTTTCGAAGGAAAAGAGATCGCGGACATTATTCGCGAACTGCGCGGCGAACTGACTGGCCGTGCGCGCCAGCAGGCCAGTCTCGAGATTCAACAACTGATCAGAGAGGCGCTCCAGCAATGATCAACCGAACCACCATCCGCCTGTCCATCACGCGCGGCCAGCTCGCCATCGCCCGCATCCGCGCGTGGCTGGCGCAGCGCGATCCGCTCGCTGTGCTTGCCGCGCCCACGCTCCTGCTCGTCGCTATGGGCGCGCTCCTTCGCATCCTCCTGCTCCAGAGCGCGCCGCGGATGGCTGCCCAGCCCACGCCGCCGCTGCCGATCATTATGATCGCGACGGCGCCGGCCGTGGCGCCGCCCACAGCTGCACCAGCCGCACAGGTAGCAGCGGTGGCGCCGAACACGCTCCGCCGCGCCGTGGTGGCCTATGACGCACCAGCGGGCAGTGTGCTGGGCGCGATTGAGCAGGGCCGCGCCTACCAGGTGCTGGCGCGCTATGGCGCGGACTGGCTCCAGGCTGAGGTTGCAGGATCGGGGATTGTTTGGCTCAGGGCTGATCAGGTGCTCGACTTGCCCGCCGATCTGGCCAATTTACAGCCGACCGCCGCGCCGCAGATTGTCTACGAGGTGGTCAATCAGCCCGTCCAGGCTGCCCAGGAGGCCGCGCCAGCCGCCGCACCGGAGATCGAGGCCGTGCCCACGCCCGCGCCGCCCTCCCAGGTGCTGAGCGAGCGGGAGCGCAATATCCAGCAGCACTACGTGGAGATCCCGCCCCGCGCCCCGATGGAACAGGATAGCGTCACACAGGCATGGGCGAGAGTGCAGTGGGCGGCCGAACATCCGCAGCCCTAGCCGTGCTCCCTGGTTTCCCGAGCACGCCCCCGGTCATCACGACCGGGGGCGTGTCTCATCCCCACCACCCAAGCACATCCACAAACCCCTTTGCGATCGGCCCGTTTTCGGTCTTGATGAGCAGCGTCCTATTTCCAGGAGCCGAGATGATTCCGCTTTCGTAGGCGCGCACCTCGACCCCGAGCCCGGTGATGGGCAGCATCGCCGCCGTTTGCAAGTTCGGGTCAGCGACTTGCGGCCCGCACCGAAAGATCGTGCCCGCGATTGCGTCCAGTGCCAGGCGCACGTTCAGCGCGCTGGCCGGCGGAATGCCGAACGATGCCAGGTTGACCGTTACTGTGTTGTCAAACCCATCCTGGTCGACAAACACCCGAATACTGCCATTCGGCGCGCCGACGTAGGCGCCGCCATGCTGCACCTGCACGGCGCCTGGGACACGCGCCGGCGGGCCGGCGGGCCGGATACTCGATCCTTCCCACGACGACCAATACATCCATCCGTCATGCGCAACATCCAGCCAGCCGCGCCCGGTTCCGGCGCCGCTGATTGGGACGTTCGCGAGCGCATTATTCTGAAGCTTGAAGATCGAGAAATAGAGCGGGCCGCCGTCGTGCTTGGCGCAGCAACCCAAGAACCAGATCCACGCGCCGTCGAGTGCCCAATTCATTGTCGCGCCGCCGTATGCCTCAGTCGATTGCGTATCCGGCCCCGCCACAACGTCCGTTCCATCTTCCAGCTCCCAGCCCGCTGGGAGTGTTAGCAATGATTCACTCATGTTGGCCTCACATCTCCTGTGCTCATCTACATCGCGTATCCCGCTACTGACGCCGTGCGTCTTTCGCCAGCAACGCCTGCACGCTTGGCAGCGGGGTCAGCGGTTCAACGGTCAGCGTGCGTGCGATCAGGTCACAGCTCGTGCGCGCGATGCGAAAGCTGCGGATCTGGTCAATCGCGACCGAGACCGTCGGCGGCAGATTGCGGATCACGATCGTGTCGCCCGCGCGCGGCATCCACAGCGGCACGCGCCCGCCCACGCTGTTGTAGACCGCAGCAAAGGTCAACCCAAAGCGCGGCGGCGGGTCGGCGCTGTCGTTCAGGCTGGCGTCGCGCTGGACATTCGCCTGGGTCAGACTGGTCGTCTGCGCGGTGACCGCCTGTGTGCGTGTGATCGCCCGTTGCGTGACGCTCGCGGCGTCGGTCGAGACCGCCCCCCGGAGCGTGCGCCCGCTGGCGTCCTGGTAGACCGCGTAGGCGCTGTTGAACAGCTGATTGAGTGAGCGCTGCACCTCCAGTGCGGTCACGTCCACATACCACGTCTGAGCGGCGGCGCCCGCCACGCGGTAGTACAGCTGCCTGAGTCCCGTGACGCCCCACTCCCACTGATTCGGGGTCGTCGCGTTGTCGCCCAAGCTGATCAGGTGATCGAGAATCGCGCTCGGGGCCTGGTCTTCGTAGGATTCATCGAACAGATCGAGGGCAGGCGACGTGACCTGACTGGTGTCAGGGAGCAGCTGTGTGCTGTTCAGTGTGCTGGCGCTACTCACGAGATCCTTGACAATCTCATCGGCGTAGACGACGAACGACTGCACCGTGATGCCGATGCCCTCACCAGCCGCAAAGTCGGCGACAAACTGCGTGCTGTTCAGCACTTGCTTCACAATCACGCTCTCGCCGCCGGTTCCAATGCCGCCGGCGATGAACAGCCGCTGCCCGACGTACATCCGCGCGGTGCTGCCGACGGTGGCGGTCACGTTCGCGCCGGCCAGGTGCGCGACCGTAAAGGTCGTGTTGACCATGTTTGCGGTGGATGTCACCAGGCGCAGATTCGTGACGTGAAAGAAGTTCGCGCCGGTCTCGCCGGCGTACACCGCATCGACGGCGTTGTAGTCCATAAAAAAGGCGACGATCGGCGCCGCTGCAAAGGTCACGAAGATCGATCCGATCGTCGTGCCGGCGCCAGGGGTGATAGTCCACGGTACGGCGATAAGCCCGAATGTGGCGGTCTCGGTGACGAACCCGACGCGCCAGTTCGCCGCCGGCAGGGCGGCGACGTAATCAAACTGCGCGCCGATGATGTCGCGCGTGCCACCCGAGGGCGTGATGAAACACATGTACGCCTGCTTGATCCCGCCGGTCGTGCCAAAGATCGCATTTTTTTGCGGCGCGATGGAGACGCGGTTCTGGGTGTCGAAGGTAAAGCGGTCGGGCGCGGCGGCGGCGATCTCGGTGGAGATGATCGGGCGGAATGCCCCCACCTGCGTGCTACTCCACAGCGCGGTGTAGCGCGCGTCGCTGAGTGCCCGCTGATAGCCGAACGCGGTCATGTCGAGCCCGTCGCCGTGCGCCGCGATGTCCTCGACGCGACCCTGAAACGGCGTGGCCGCGCCGTCGGTGATGATGGCGTGCGGCGTCCCGGCGCGATCGTAGCGCTCGAACGTGCTGGACAGGCTGAGCTTCGCCGACAGCTGCAACGCCTCGTCGCCATGCAGATTGCTCGACATGATCGCCCGCGTCAGACGCGGCGTCAGATCGGACTGCTGCGCGCCGCCGGGCGAATCTTGGATGGTGAGGGTCAGCGTCATAGCGTCACTGCGGCAACAGGTAGGGCGCGCGGCGGGTCAGGGCAAGCGTGAAGCTAATCTGCGCCGCGGCGGTCGTGTCCCACGGCCGCCAGAGCGTGCCCTGGGTGGCCAGCCACATCGCGGTCACGACCGCATCCTTGCTGACCAGGTACGCATCGCCGCTGATCGGCCACGGCTCATCCGTCCCGCCCGTCGCCTCACGGCCCGTGACTTTCGGCGTCGGCTGCGTGAGCGCCTGTGGGTCGTAGACCACGCTCAAGGGGCTGGTGGCCGACGCGCCGTTGAACGGCGTGTAGCTATTCGGGTCGATCACGGTCGCGACTGCGCGCGCATCGGACGCATTATTCAGCGCGATGCACACCACCACATCGATGTCGAAGGTGCTGTTGAACCAGTCCACGTTGACCTGCACGCCAGTGGCCGGACTGCCACTCGGCATGTCGATAATCCCCAAAAACACCGGCTGCGGCAAGCCGTTCACGCCGAAATACGTATCATCGACGGGCACGATCGGCCCCAAGACCGGCGCGCTGTTGCGGTAGAGGATGGCCTGCATCGTGTTTGCGCCCGTCGGCACGGCGTTGATTCGGATGGTTGCGAAGACCGCCACCTGATAGGCGTTGGCCGCAAACGGCGCGCTGAATGCCTTGAACAACTGCGCATGCGCCGGCGGAGCCGAGAGGCGCATGACGCTGCCGTTCGAGGCGTGCGCCGCCGCGTCGGCGGTGCTGGTGGCCGTGCCGCCGCCCGTATTCGTCATCGTCTCGGCCTCGATCAGCTCGATCCGGTTTTGTGGCGCGATCAGGAGATACCCCAGCTGAAAGGCCAGCACCGAGCGATTGAGCGGCCCCGACAGCGTGGCGAGAGTAGGCGTCTGATGTGATACAGCGCCGGCCGCGAACGTCGCCGTCAGCACACTCGGCATCCCCGCCGTGTTGGATGTTGCGGTCTGCGTCGCGCCCAGCCAGAGCGGCCCGCGCACGAACTGAAGCGTGATGTTTTGGATGACGTACTTGCCGAAGTGCTCGTGCCACATGGCCGGCAGCGTGACACCGGCCGGGCCGCCACTCGCCCGCCCGCGCACGAGCGCGGTCAGCGGGGTCGTGATGGTCGCGACGATCGAGTCCTGCGCGATGGCTTTCAGCGTCACCGCGCTAACCACCTCGTTTTGCCACCAGCGAAACGCTTGCTCCAGCAGCGTTTGCAGCGCGTCCGCCGCCGCGTAGGCCAGCGCAGCGGTCGTGCCCATCGCATGCACCGTGATCGTATCGACCACATTGTCGTACGGCCCCTGACTGCCGAGTAAGCTCTCTTTGAGCGGCGCGGCGGTCGGCGCGTAGCTGACAAGCGCGTAACTCACGCCGTCGGTCAGCTCCAGCGTGGTTGTGCCGTCCGTGATGGCCAGGTAGCTAAACATTCGGCGCTCGCATCCGAATATCCGCGCTGCGGCCCTCGGCAGCTAGGCCTGCCTGCACCCCGCGCGTGATGTCGGCGACGGTCAGGCTCGACCCGCGCGCGTCCACGTTGATGATCGTCTGCTGACTGACCGCGCCGCCGCGCCCCAGAGAGCCCAGCTGCATCAGGCTGGGCATCGCGTTTCTGATCGCGCTCGTCGGCGTGACGTAGCTATCGGTGTTCGGCGTCACGATCTCCGGCCCTCTTTCCCCCACCAGGTAGGAGTCCATCGCCTGCATCGACCCGCCCGCCGCCTTGCCGCCGCCTCCGCCGTCGCCGCCGCCCTGGTGGCGCGGGTTCTGATCCTCCTCCGACCGCTGGCCGCTCGTCTCGTACCTGGTTGTGACCGTCGTCGTGATCTCTTTGGGGATGCGCTCCAAGCTCTCGATATAGGAATCCGCGTTTTGCTTCCCATCCAGAAAGTTATTCGTTTGTTTCGCGACGTACTCTTTCGCGTAGTTATCCAGTTTTCGTTGGGTATCCTCGGCCGCCTGCCCTTGGTCGTGCAGATCGCCGATCAGGTCGTTGATGTCGCCGCCGGCCTGCTGCGCGAACTTGTCGATCGAGCCGGCCATGCGCAAGAAGGTGGTTGCCGTACTCGACTCTTGCAGGCCGTACTCTTTCTCCAGCCCGGCGGTGATCTCGGCCGCTTTGTCTTTGGAGATGTTGCCGAGTTGCGCCTGCGCCACCGTGTAGTCGATCAGCATCTGGCCCAGGTGCTGCCGCTGCGCCTCCTGCTGGCGCGCGTAGGACAGCGCCGCCGCGCCCTCCTGGTCGGCATACGACTGATTGACCTGGGCGATCTGGTCGTCGATGCCCTGCTTTTGCTCTTTGGTGGTCGCGTCCTGTTTCTTTTTCTCCAGGTCGGCGATCTTCTGCGCGTGGTCGGCCGATCGCTGCTCCACGCCGGTCGCGAACTCGCTGTAGCTGGTGGCGTACTTCTGGACGGCCTCCTGCCCATCCTGAAACGTCTTCTCGATCTTCTTGCCCAGATCCTCGATGTCTTTCGCGGTCAGCGTCGTCTGCGCGCTCAGGTCAGTCTCGGCCGATTGCAGCTCGGTCGCGCGCTGGGTCGCGGTCAAACCGGCGGCCGCCTGGTCGATCTGCGCCTGCGACACCTTGTTGTAGGCGTCGGTCACTTGCACCAGACCGTCGCGGTGCGACTGGATCACCTTCAGCTCGGCGTTGTACTGTTCTTCTGAGAGCATCCCGGCCGCCATGCGCTGGCCCAGGCTCTCCACCTCGCCCTGGATCTGGTCGCGGAGCACCTGGATGGTCGCGGCGTAGGGCTCTAAGGCCTTTTTCGCCTCGCCGGTCTGGGTGGCGTAGTCCTCGATCGCGAGCGTACTGGCCTCCCACCACGGCTTGGCGTTCAGCAGCTCCTGGGTCGCACTCTGGACTTTGCCGATGAAGTCGTTGTAGGCCAGCACGACCCCGCCGACGGCGACCGCGATCAGGGCGTAGGGCGCGAGCGCGGCCATAATCGCGGCCGCGTTGGCGTAGAACGCCGCGGCCTGGGCGGCTAAGGCCGGGATGCTCTCGTAGATCGAGGGGATCGCCTGCACCGTCTGCACGATCGCGTAGGCGGTCAAGGCGGCGGTCACGCCGGTGATGGAAGGGATCGCGAGCGTCTGGATTGTGCCGGCGATCTTGGCCAGGGCCGTCTCGCCCTTGATGGTCGCGTCGGCGTAGTCGGTGATCGCATTGATCCCCGAGGCCAGCAGATTGACCAGCTTGGTCAGGATAGGCAGCATGGCCGTGCCGACGGTGATCTGAAAGGCCTCTAAGCTCCCCATCATATTGTCGACTGCGACATTGAAGCCCTGCTGCTTCTTGGCGGCCTGAACGGCGGCCGATCCGGCCTTGGCCATCTCCTCGGCCATGTGCTGATAGCCGTCGGCCCCGGCGTCGGCCAACATGCCGGCGGTGCGGATGGCGTCCGCGCCAAAGGCGGCGTTCAAGGCCGCGCTCTTCTGGGCCGCGCTCATCCCCTTCAGGCTGTCTTGGAGCAGCTGGGCGGCCTTGTCCATGCCGATGAACGCGCCCTGCGCATCGTAGAACTTGGATGTGCCCTCGGCGGTCAGCAGATTGAGGTTCTTGAAGGCCGCGGCCTGGCTGTCGGTGGTCGGCTGGAGACGGGTGAGGAAGGTCTTGAAGCTGGTGCCGGCGTCGGCGGCGCTGGAGAAACCCGAGCTGATTAGCGCCATCGAGGTCACAGTCTCGCGGAAACTCAGTCCGGCGATATCGGCCGACTTGCCGGAGTTTGCGAGGCCCAGCGCCAGGTCGTCCACGTCGACCGTGCTGGCGTTCGCGGCCTGGGAAAGCAGATTGACCGAGTCTTTGAGAAAGGCGGCCTTCTCGGTCGCGCTGGCCGACTGGTCGACCCACACGCCCAGTTGCTTACTGGCGATCTCGGCCGCCTGGGCGATCGACACCTCGCCGGCGGCCGCCAGATTCAGCACGTCGCGCAGCCCGCCGGCGGCGATCGTGGCCGGCTCGATCCCGCCTTTGGCCATCTCGATCGCGGCCTGCTGCACCTCCGCCGTGCTCACCGGTAGCTCGCGGCCCAGACTGATAAACAGATCCTTGAACTGGTCGAGCGACTGCCCACTCTCATCCAGGGCGCTGCCGGTCACGCTGGCGAAGCGGTTCATCCCTTGCTCGAAATCGCCCGACACGTTGATGGTGTCGCCGACGAACTTCAAAATGGCGCGCCCGGCCTGCTCGGCGGCATTGGTCAGCAGCACGCCGACTTGCCGCGCCGCGCCGACCGCGACTTGCTGCAGCCCGCTCAGGCCTTTGGCGCCATCTGCGGCGTCATCACCCAGTTTATCCAGCGCCTTGCCCGCGCCGCCGGCGCTGTCGTCGAGCGCGTTGACGCCTGCTACGGCCGGCGCGGCGGCGCTGGCCAGCTTGGTCTCAGCCGCTGTGACCTGGGTCAAGGTTTGCAGATAGGCGTCAGCGCCCTGCGCGACGAGATCGATTCCGACCTGTTCCATGACTGGCCTTCAAACTTTGCGCGTAACTGTCGACAGCGGCAAAGCGCATCTCGATCCGGTACTCCGCGACGATGCGCGCCTGGCTGTCGCTATCTAAGCGATCGAACCGCTCCCAGCGGTAGCCGCGCCAGCGCGCGGCGCGCAGCAACTCGTACTCGGCCGCGAAGCCCATCGCGCCTGCTGGCGGGTCAAGCGACGGGCTGAACAGGGGCTTGCCCTGGTAGGTCGGCTGGAAAGGCGGCGATATGGGCCTGGATCGCCGCCTCCTGCGGAGACGAGCGCTCAAAGATCGCCCGCAGCAGATCCGTCCAGTCGTCGTCGCTGCCGACGCACACGAACGCGACATACACGTAGTGGTCGTCAAAGGCCGCCAGGTCGACCCCCTCCGCCGCCATATCCGCCCGCACGGCCGCAACCGCCTTCTGGTCGACCTCGCACACCACGCCGCGGCGGATCGCGATCCTCCGCAAGCGCTCGCCGGTCTCCTCGTTGACCCGCGCGTTCCAGGCCCGTTTCAGATCCTGGTAGACCGGGTGACTCTGGTTCGGGATGGTCACATTACCGTCGCCATAGTCGACCGTCGAGGTCGGCGGCTGCGGCTCTTCGAAGCCCGCCGCCTGCGTGACCTGGCGCCGGGTTTCGGCGCGCAGCAAGCTACTGACCTTCCGAATCTGCACGCTGCGCCCGGTGTCCTGAAAGGTGTGGTCATACAGCACCTCGGGCGGCGGCGTTCTGCCGTTCTTTTGGCTCATCGTGACTCCAGCTATCAGCTATCAGCTATCAGCTTTTCGCATGCCTCCTCAGTTCGACAAGCTAAAAGCTGACTGCTAACCGCTACGCACTACAGAATGGGCGCTTGCCCGATCAGGATAATGCCATCGACCAGGCCGCCGCCCAGCCCCGAGATCGCGATGTTGTTCGCCGCGACCTGCACGTCCGGCACGCGCGGCACGGATAGGCGGTTCGCGCGCCCAAAGGTCGGCAGATTGCCCGGCAGGCGGCTGGTGTTGTTCTCGCCCCAGAGCGCCCCGCCGAACAGCCCGGCAAACAGCGCCGCGGTGGGGCCGGTGCGCGTGGCCGCGATAAAGCCAAACTCCGCAGAGGCCCAGAGAATATCCTGGATCGCCGTCAGCGCCGCGCCCGGCAGCACCTGCTGCGTCCAGGATGCGCCGCCGTCGAGCGTGTACCAGACCTTGCCGCTGGTGTCGAGCGTGCCCACCCAATACTCCAAGACGGTCTTGACCGCGACCGCGCTGTGCGCGCCGGTCACGCCCGCCGCCGTCGCCGCCCAGCTCACGCCGCGATTCGTTGATTTGATGATCGTGTTACTCGCGCCCACCGCCAGCAGCACACCCGCGCCGCCGTGGATGCGGTTGAGGTTGTTGGATGTCGTGCCGGCCGCCGACAGCACGCTGACGCCGCTCAGAATATCCGTCGAGACGTAGATGTAGCCGCCATCGGCCACGAAGTACACCCGCGTGGGGCTTTCCACGAACATATCGTTCGGCGTTTTGGCCGCGACAAAGCCGGTGCTGACTTTCGTCCACGTCCCCGGCACGCCGGTCATCTGATTGATCTGGCTCACGTAGTAGGCGTTTTCCGTCTTGCAGACCACCACCAGGTACTGGCCCACGATATCGATCGCCGTGACCAGACTGCCGACCGCCAGCCCGGTGATAGCCGAGTCGGCCCAGGTGCGGCCGCCATTGGTGGTGTACTTGACCACGCCGTTGACCGCGCTCGATCCGCCGGCCGTCTGCTGCAGCTGATAATTCCAGATCGTGCCATCGTTGCCGGGGCCGCAGTCACTGCACTGCGCAAAGCCGCCGTAGACGCCGTCGATCACCTCGGTCGTGACCTCCACGCTGGCCACCTCGCCGATCGGGATGCCGCCGACACTGTACGCATCGCCCAGCCACGAGAACTGCACCGCGGCCGTGCTCTCATCACTGCCGTCGAACGGCGTGCGCCCGGCGTAGGTCTTGTCGCTCGACAGGCCGCGCGACAGCACATTCATCGTCAGCCAGCCGTTCAGCGGATCGGCCGGGTCGCCGCACAGGCCCTCCGACTCGTAGATGTTGATCGGGCAGTTGAGGCGGAACTTGTACCAGGGAATGCCGCCGAACTTCTGCTTGAAGGTGACTTCCGCTGAGGGGATGTCCGGCGCGTCGATCGTGATGCCGGTCTGCTTGAACAGCCCGCGCACCTGCGGATCATTCACATTGATCGCGTTGATGCCGCCGCGATCGGGCCGGCTGATGTCGCCCACCATCAGATACTGCTCATCCATGCCGGCGAAGCGGTAGGGGTTGTTGGGCGCCGGGCCGCCGCGCTGGGTGAAGGCGCGGATAAAATTCTGCGTTAAATTTTCGTTCGTCTGCGTAACTGGCATGTGCGTGCTCCTTTATGCTGCGTAGCCGCGCCGTAACGTGTAGTCCTGGCTCATTTTCCAGGCCTGAATATGGCCTAAGCGCGTCCCGAAGGGGTTGTCTAAGTCCTTCTGACTGCGCTGATACCGCTCGGTCTCAGTGGCCTGCAAGGCCATGTCCATCTGGAGGTCGTGCAGGCGCTCATTGGTCTCGCGACAGGCCACGATGCGCCGCTTGACCTCCGCCGCCCCCAGCATGGCCACCACCTGCTGCCATTTTTTCGCCATCACGCCGCGCTCTAACGGATAGCCGGCCAGATACCGCAGCACCACCCGATCGGGCTCGGCGTAGCAGTCGCAGGCCGATGCTGACGACCAGAGGCCCGTGCTCGTGTTGTAGACACTCGCCGCCGGCGTCAGCAGCCCCAGCGTGCGGTCGCGGATGCCGCTTCTTGCGATCACTTCGGCAAACGTGCCGGGGTCGGTCGAGCCATTCAGCGGCCCGACGCAGAAGCCCGCGCCCCAGCCGCCGCAGTCGCTCGACTCGTATTGCAAGGTGGCCTGGCAGGTGGTGACGCTGTTGCCGTCGCCATTGGTCGTGCGCTGATAGACATCCAAACTGGTCACAAAGTTGCCCGCCGCGGTCGCATCAAGCGCGTTCAAGGTCGGCGCTTCGTACAGGATGGGCCTGACGACGAGATAGCGCCGCCCGATGATGGTCACGTTGCCGCCGGCGATGCTGACTTGCACGGGCTCAATCCGCCAGCGATCGAAGGTGCGTGTGTCGTCGAAGCGATCCGCCGCGCTGAAGTAGACCGCGATCTGGCTGATATCCGTGACCGTGGTCGGCAGCGTGATGGTAAAGGTATCGTTCATGCCGGTATTGAATTGGTCGCTATAGACCAGCGTGCCGCCCGCGACCGTCGCTGTGCCGATCAGGGTGAGCTGCTCGATCCCCATCGCCTGAATATGAAACTCCGGCGCCATGACCGCAATGCGCCTACCCGTAGCGTCCACGTCGCGGTAGCGCACCATACTGGCGTCGCCCAGGCGCGGCCACGGGAGCGGCTCGGTCTCCACATACTGCGGCGCGACGCGGTACTGAAGATAATCGAACAGCATCGACTCGGCGCGCTCGATCGCGCGCCGGAGATCGTCCCGCCCCGCCGTGTCACTGCCCTGCCACGAATACTCGCGCAGCAGCCCCGAGCACTTCGAGTTATCGACGATCGGCCCGCCGGCACAGCCCCAAAATTTCCATGGCTCCATGCCGATTTCCGCTCTCCAGATGTCGAGTGGCAGGAGATTCATACATCCCCCCATGCGGCCCCGTTGATTTTCAAGTAGGCTAAGACCTCGTTGTTACTGACCTGTATCGGCGCCCGACCGCCGGCGAACAGGATGAAGCGCATCTGATTGACGCCCCCGATACTCATCAGCACGATCGTGCTGGGCACGGTTCCAAACGTCTGACTTGATGTCGTGGCCGTGATGGTCGCGACACTCACGCCGAGCGCGGTCGCGAGCAATTGCTTGAGCCCCGCCGTGGTGATGTCCGCATCCTGAAATTGCGCGCGCATGATCGTCGCATTGCCGTCAAGTCTGCCGCGCCAGTGCATCAGCTCGGCCGTGGACGGGTGCGTCGGCGGGCCGATTTGCGAGAGCGTCGCGCGAAAGGCGTCTTTCTGCGCCACCGTGAGTGCGATATTTTCCGCGCCCAGATAGGTCGAGATCATCGCATCATGCTCCAGATCAACACAAACAGCACCAGAAACCCGAGTGTAAAGGCCAGGAACGCCAGCAGCAGCGCGCGACATCTCATAGCGTCGCCGCGCTCAGGACTTCAGATGCCGAGAGCGCGCGATTGAATACGGCGCCGTCCGCCATGAGCCCGTTCCAGACGTTTGCGGGCGCTTGACTGATCGCGCCGATAAGCGTGGTGGTGGTCGCAAGGCTGCCCGCGAACACGCCCAGTCCCGTTGCGGTTGCGCCGCTCTGCACGCCGCCAACGTAGAACTTGACCGCATCTGCGCTCTTGCTCCACGTCATCGCCACGTGAAAATAGGTTGTCGGAGAGAACGAGGTCACGCCGCCGGTCTTGCTCGTGCCGCCCGCAACGTACAGATAATCAACTTCGTTATTCGAGTTCGACTTGACCAGCGACACGCGGTTATTGGCATCAACCGCAAGATAGATCATTCGCCGTGCTACGGTGTCCGTCCACACGCCCGCCGCGCTGACCTTGCCCCACACCATGATCGTGCCCTCTTGGCCATTGAACGCCGCCGCCAGGCTGGCCGAGTACACATTGTTAAAGCTGGTCGCGCCGTCGAATGCCGCCGCCGTCCGCCCGTCGCCGATCCCCGGCTGCCCGAGCGCGACTCCGGTGTACGCGCCGTTCCGCCCGTTGCCGCTGCGGTCAAAGGCGACGCTGCCCGAGGGCTCATCCATCGGCAGGTACTGGATCGGGCCGAGCGCCGCGATCTTTGCGCCATACGCCGATCCGAGATACCCGCTCACGACCCGCACCGGTTGTGGCGGCCCGGCAAGGGTGAATCCATTGCCGCGCGAGACCACGATCGGCACGGGCTCATTCCCCTGTGTCGGGCGGTTGTCGAACACCTCGACCATCCCCCTCGCGGGGCCAGCCTCGACGACACGTCCATCGCTGACCACGGCGACGCGCAGCGCCGGGCCGCCGTCGGGCGGCTGGTTGGACGCAATCACGGGAATAGCTGGCCCTGCCTGGGTCATCGCTTGTTCTCCCACTTCCGAATGATCACGGTCACGCCCGACAGCGCCAACCAGGTCAGCGGCCAGTCGCCCGCATAGTCGATCCACAGCGCGAACGGCAGCGCGATCCAGACGGACATACAGATGATGCACGCCAGCCCGCGCCCGATCCACGTCTCACTCTTTGCCAGGCCGCGCAGCTTCACAAACACAGAAAACGGCCCTTCCTCATCGGTCAGCATCCGGCTCAGGCGGTAGACCGCCAGGCTGGCCAGCGCAAAGGTCAGCGGCTGCATAACGCCTCGGTCAGCCAGTGCCCGATCGCCAGGTGGCAGTCCTCGATGATACCGTAATGGGTATGCGGCACGCGGATAGTCACATTCGCGTCGCTCTCATTGCAAAGCGTACTCGTGACCAGCGCAGATCGGATGCGCTGCGCCCGTGCTTCCCGCAGCGCACCCTCGATATTCGGGCTGGCGCCGCTGCACGAGAGACAGATCAGCGCATCGTCGGGCCGCACGAGCCGGCTCAACTCCGCGCCCAAGCCAAGCGCGTAATCGCGATCATTCGCCCACGCCGTCAGTACCGCCGGATTGCTGCCCAGCGCCTGTACGCGCCGCCCGGCCGCTTTACTCAGGTCGCAGGCCCAGTGCTGCGCGGTACTCGCGCTGCCGCCATTCCCCGCCAGCCACAGCGTGCCCTGGCAGGCCTGCACGAAGGCGAGCAGCGGTGCAATGTCGAGGCGTGAGAGCGCCACTTTCAGCTCGTCGATGTAGTTCATGGCGTGATGCGTTCCCAATGGACAATCTTCCGGCCGTCCCGATACTCCCACGCGCCGACCTTCGCGCCGTGGATGGCGTCTTTCAGGCAGCGCGGCTGCCCAAAGGCATCTTGTGCGACCCGCCGCCCGTAGGCGCGAATCCCAACGGCATACTCAGGAAGCAAACACGACACGGCAGCCCTCCACGCCGACTCTGATCGGCACATGGCGCAGGCCGAGCGCCTGTGCGACCGCCTGATGGCGCTCAGGGGGAGCCATCAGGAGCAAGAAGCCGCCGCCGCCCGCGCCGCACAACTTCCCACCCCAGGCGCCCGCCTGTTCGGCCACGGCAACCATTCTGCCGTAGACCTCCGCGACAAACTGCCGCTTGATCTGCCATGCGTCGCGCATAATGCCGCCGCATGCCTCCAACTCGCCGTCTCTGAGCAGCTGCGCGAAGCACTGCGCCAGCCATGCCAGCTCGCGCACATCGTCGCGATCCTGCCGCTGGCTGGCCAGCACGTGGCCAGCATCGCCGTTTCTCGCGAGGCCGGTATCCAGCAGCAGGCAGTGCGCCGACAAGGCGTCCAGGTCGCTTTCTATCGGATCGACACTCACGCCGGCGATGGTGAACGTCAGGAGGTTCAGGCCGCCATAGGCAGAGGTGTACTGATCCTGTAATCCAATGGGCTTTTTGCATTCGTCTATCTCGATGACGCCAGCCAATTTCGCGCAGGCGCTGGCATTCATCTTTTGTCCGACATGCGCCGCAATAGCCGCGACCGCGCCGACCGTAAAGCTGCTGCTGCTGCCCAGGCCCGTGCCGCCGGGGATGTCGGCGATTGAGTGCAACTCGATCCCGCCGTCGAACGGAAACCAGCCTAGCGCATGCCGCATCAGCTCGTGCTGTAGCTCGCTCACGCTCCCTACGTTCTCTGTCAGAGAATACGCGGCCCGAATGCTGCCGTCGTACTTCGGATTGACCGCGACATACACGTACTTGTCGATGGCGGCCGCCACGCACGCGCCCGGCTCTTCAGCGAAGAACCGGGGCCGGTCGCTGCCGCCGCCCACAAAGCTGATTCGGAGGGGTGTCTTGGTCACGATCATCAGGTCACCACGTCTTATGCGCGAACAATATCGGCTCGCCGTCCAGTGTCGCGGTCTCTTTCATCCCCCAGCCGCCGTAGGGCGGCCCCAGCTCGCCCCAGTGGCCATGCGTCGAAAAGGATTGCGGCAGCACTATCCGCTCGAAGCCCTCATTGATGCACAGATTGAGCGTCCACTGCTGCACCGCGATGTGCGCGAAGTACGGCGCGGTATCCAGCCAGCGCCGCAGATACGCTTGCCAGAGTCTGAGCCAGGTTGACCTGGTGGCCACCACGCAGCCGGCATTGCCGATCGGGTCGGCAGCGCTGGTGTGGAAGCGTTCGGCGATCTCCTCATCACTGACGAGCGGCTGAATGCGACACAGCTCGTTAATCATGTTGTCGCCGCCCGCCTTGGGCTCGTTCGGCCCGATGCCGATCTGGCCATCCTGCCACGCTTGCAGCCAGGCCCACTCATCGTCCGAAAAGGGCCGCTGCATCTTCACATCGCCGTCGATGCAGATAATCACCGTGTCGTCGGCGGTGGCGAGATAGGGCAGCCAGTTGCCGTGCTGAATGCAGCCGTTGCCCGGATTGCCGAGACTGCGATCGAGCATCCCCTGTGGGATGGTGTAGCAACTGACCCCCTCGGGGCGGTCCGGCCTTTCGCAGCCCACCAGGCCCAGCGCCACGCAGGCGCGACCCGCGTGCTTTGCCAGATAGTCCAGCGTGCCGATCTCTTCGAGCCGCGGCAAGTAGTTGTGGGTCGCGATCGTCGTGATGACTACTTCACGAACACCAGCCCCTGCCGTGTACTGAACGGGTGCGAGCCGTTCGCTCTGACCCAGATTGTCGCTTCGGTGTCGAGTCGCCATCCATGCTGCTCCAAAAGACTAATCCAGTACCCCTGCGGCTGACAGTTGACATGGTGCCAGCCAGGAAAGCCCGGCGGCGCGGCGGTGAGAAAGAGTATGTCGCCGACCGCGAACGTGGCCAGGTAGTTGTCCTGGTACTGCGCCTCGACGTGCTCCACGAACTCCATACACCAGATCAGGCCAAATGCGCGCGGCGGCGTGAACGGCCCGGTCGTATAGTCGTGAATGATGACGTTCGGCCGCTCCATATACGGATCGCCGTCAACCCCCCACGCATCGTACCCGCGCTCCGCCGCCGCCTGTACCATCCCGCCCGGCCCACAGCCCACATCCAAAAATGAGTGTTTGCGAAACCGCACGGTCAGGTAGTCGAGCGTCGCGGTGTCGATGTTGCTGTTGCCGAAATGGCCGCCCAGGTGCGGCGGGAGAAGGCGCTCCAGGTCGGTCAGCGGCTGATCGTCGGCCATCCGCGTTTCCTCCGCTCGTCATACAGCCGCCCATCGCGCTCGGATTGCGCCCGGCCCTCCTGATACACGCGATCGTCATCCCCGCCGAAATACGGATGGTCGTGATAGAGCGTGGCCCAGGGCGCTTTGGCGTACATGCGATCGGCGATCGCGCGCTGGCACAGCTCGGTGTCCCCAAAGTTGTGATCGTACCAGGTGGGCCAGCCGCCATAGCGATCGAGCAGCGACCGACTGATCAGAAAATGACAGCTATGCGCGGTCTCATGATGCCCGTCGTTAAAGCCCAGCATGCCCGGCCACTCGCCAAACGTCTGCTGATAGGCGCTATATGCGCGCTGTAACCAGTGCTGGCCCGGCAATAGGTCATTCGCCAGATTGACCAGCAGCGGCGCGTCGGTGTTGCGTGTGGCCATCTCAAGCGCTTGCCAGTAGGTCACACGCTGTGCAGCGGTTGTTATCATGCTGACTGTTTCGAGCGTAATATCAGCGCTGCTACATGCCTTCCATATCAACCCCACCTCGTTCTCGCCACCGACAAGGTAGAGATGCCACGCGACATCGCCCGCCGTCGCCAGCAGCCGGCGCACGTTCCGCACGGTCTGCTCGCTTCTGCCCCTGCAGGGCATAATCGCGGCGATCATCGCTTGGACCTCAGCGCCTTTACGTGCGCGTCGGGCGTCAGCACGTCGGTGGGTTTCAAGATCGGCAGCGGCGACGGCGGCTCCGGCCCATCGAACACTGGGATGACGCGCACCGGGATGCCATGCTCTAAGAGCCAATCAGCCTGGTCGCGCGTGACATCCTTGTAGCGGTCGATCGCGTTGTTGCCGAGTCGAATCGCGTTGTGTCGATCGGGGTAGTCAAAGGTCTGAGAGCCGCGATCGTCGCCCAGATATTCCACCCGCACCTTGCCGCCCTCCATCGCGGCCGCCTCGGGGAACGGCGCATGCGCCGCCGCGTCCGCCGCCAGCCCGGCCAGATCGGCGTCGCCGCCGCAACAGCTTGCCATCGGTATCCTTCCTTCTGCATTGCGATAGCGGATTAAGACCTGTTCCATCAGCGCGGGATCGCCGCCGTAGAAGCGCGTCATCCGATCGCCCTCGTGTACCCGGTAGGTAAACACGGGCAGCGGCAGCCGGTGGCCGCACACGCCGGCGATGGCGAGGCGGAGATGCCCCGACCAGTCCTCCCAGGCGTCCACGCCCTCGTCCCAACCGCCGACCTGTCGCCAGTGGCGCGTCGGCGTCAGCGCGGTCACGACGTGGATATTGTGGTGCCGCATGTGGTCTTGGACGTAGTCGGGCGCCGGGCGCAGCAGATAGCTGCCGTCGCGCTCAAGCGTGAACGCATCCCCATAGATATAGCCGAACTGCCCACGCCCGTACTCGCGCAGCAGGTTTTCCACCGCGTGCGGCGTCAGGTAGTCGTCGGCATCCAGGGGCAAAATGAACGCCCCGCGCGCCGCCGCGAGCGCCCGGTTGCGGGTGTGCGCCGGCCCGCGCCGCTCGCCGTCCGATGGCAGGATGGTGACCCCTTCCATCGGCGCGACATCCGCGCCGCCGTCGCAGGCGATGATGTGCTCGCAGCGATCGGCCAGGCTCTGCCATGTGACGCTGGCGGCCGCAACGCGGACATGCGCGGCGTGGCGCGGCCCGCAGGGGGTGATGATCGAGACTAATGGAGCCATCGGCGCCACCAGGGCCGGCGCAACCGGCGATAAAAGGCCGCTTCCTGTTCCGCCCGCTGCGCTTCCTGACGAATGACGCGGATGACGGCGGCTTCCAGATTCGGCGGCAGGTTCGGCACAAAATACATGGCGGGCTCATCGAACCAAAAGGTGAGCTTATTGTTAATGTCCCAATCGTCGCGATACATGCTCGGTCTCCTTCCAAGCCTCCGTGGTGAGCGCGCGACGGATAGCGGAGTCTCTATCTTTTCGGGCCGTCGCCCTAGCCGCGCGCAGTTCCGTCCTAGGCGTTTGGATAGAAATAAGGAATCGGGCTTGTTGGCGATCCGCCATTTTCGAAGTACGGATTGGCCGGATCCCACTCCTGCTCGTGTATGGAATATGTGTACCTGATGTTTTGGAATCTGGCCGCAAGGAACGGCGTGAGCAAGATCAGGCGCGGGCGCTCGATCACCTCCACCTGCACGCAGGTGTGGGTGGGCGAGAGCCTGCTAAACAGGAAGCGGCCGTTGTCCAGCACCTCGAAGTAGCCGCCCGGCGCCATCCGGCTGGCCGCTGCGACCGCCTCGGCGTTCATATCGAAGTATTCCCAGTACAGACTGGGCTGGCCGTTCACGGTCATGGGCAGCATGTAGATGTCTGACTGGTAGGTGCCGACCACGCCGCCGGCGGCGATCGTCTCGGTGATCGTATCGTCGATCACGACCTCGTACTCCTTGCCCTCGATCGGCAGCATGCGCGTATTCCGCAGCCGATCGCGCATGTTGGTCTGCTCTTCGAGCGACGAGGTGCGGACGATGCCGTAGCTGGTGGGGCAGCCGCTGGTCGCGTACACGCACGGCCAGATGCTTGAGAGCGTCAGCCACGCGCCGTAGCGCATGGAGAGGGCCCATTTGACATCCAGGCCCAATTGCTCGCCCAGGCGCTCCATATTGTTGACCGCGTTCGCCAGCACGTTGTAGATCGTGCCGCCGGCGCTGTTGATGCTGGCGCCGTTGAAGTCGACCACCAGGCTATCGACCGCCGCGCACAGCACGCCCGTCCTGGCGTCGCGCTTGCCGGTCGCGATCTGCCGATCGAGGCCGTTGAACTGCTGGTAGCCCTGACTGCCGGCGGTGGTGATCGCGTTGCCGGTATACACGTTCCGGGCATAATCGCGGGCGTAGCCGTTGAACAGCTCGGCGATCTTGTACTCGTACTCGGTCTGAAACACGCGCTGCCAGTTGATCGGCCCCGGCGTCGGCACATCGCCGCCCGGCTGGCCCAGCAGCACGTTATCGCGAAACTCGCCGCGATTGATGGTCTGGCCGGCGTACTTGATGTTCAGCACCTGGCTCATCCGTCCCTGCTGGCCGAAGGGGAAGGTCTGGGTGCAGGTCTTGAAACTGCCCACGGTTGGCCAGTCGGAGCACGCGGCGGTCGGCTCGTTGCCGGTGCTGGCGAGCTGCCCGGTCAGCACCGGGTACAGCTCGTTGGTGTTGACTGACTTCTGCACCGGGATGCGGCCCGCGATGCCCTTCGGCATGATCATCGCGTTGACGATCTGCTTGTTCAGGCCGGGGTAGCCGAGTAATCCGCCGGGGCCGTGCAGCGGCGTGCCGGCGGCTGTCCCGGCGTCTTTGAGTGCGGGCGATGCCGACGCCAGCCAGTTCATCATCTGGATAGCGTCGGGTGAAAGGGCTGGCATAGCACCAGGCATAGCGTCGTCTCCTTACGTCGGTTAAGCGATCGGTTAGGTTGCGGGCGGCGGCGGCGTCCATCCGGCGAAGCTGCCGCCGGCGTCGGTGCGATAGAGCGCGGGCATCGTGCGCGCGGCGATGGCGGCGAAGGGCCGGCTGGGATCGTCAGGAACGACGGGCGCGTTCGGATCGGGCGGCGGCTGCGGACCCGCGCTCTTCAGCGCCGCGGCCACGTCGTCACTCAGAATCACGGAAGGCTGATCGCCCTCGATCTGGGCGATCTTGGTCGTCAGCTCGCTGAGCGATGCTTTGAGACTGGCCAGCTCCTGCACGCGCGCGTCGTCCTTTTGGGCCACGCCGCCGTACATGCCCTTCAGCTCGGCGTGCGCGTCGCCGATGCTCTTGACCATGTCCTGCATCTTGAGCACGGGCGCGAGCAGCGCGCCGAGCTTTTGGGCGAACTCGTCCCAGGACATATCGCCCAAATAGGCGCCCGCCATTTGCGCGGTGTCGTCGATCGGCGGCTCGCCCTCGGCTTCCTCATCCACGCCGCTGTCACCGCCCAGCGCGGGATCGTCTTCGGCGTCTAGCATCGGCGGCGCACTCGCGGCCTTGAGCGCGACCCACTGCCCCTCCTGAATAATGCCCGGCTGATTGCCCGGGCCGTAGTAGACGGTTTCAGCGGGTAGCTCGGCAGCACCTTCCGCCTCGGCGCTCTTGAGCGCGATCCGCTGCTCCGTCGCGGTCTTGACCGTTGCGACCAGCTGCGCACCAAGCGCCTGCGCCTGTTCGCGATCGAGGCCCAGGTCGGCAATGGCGGTCTTGAAGCGCCGCTCCATCTCATCCAAGCTCATGACATCCATACGGGACTCCTTTACGGCGAGGCCGGTAAATAGATTGCTGGCGCGGCCATAGCGCATCGGCACCAGACTCCGCTCAAATGTGCGCATGGCGTGGAACACCTTTGCCGCGTCGGGCTGATCGGGGGGGTAGAAGAAGCCGGGCGACAGCTCGTAGCCGTCGCTTTTTTGGGCAATCGCTTGCGCAATGTGCGCGTCGCGGAAGGTGCCGCTCTCGATCCGCGTTGGCCCGATCTGGATGCTATAATCACAGTCGCCAATATCCAGTCCCGGCCCCCACGGTCGCTCCAACTCGAACGGATCAGGCTGCCCAACATGCCAGTAACGCAGCGGGCCGAACTGCTTCGTCGCCATCATGCGCTGGCTGTCGGCATCCAGCGTGGCCGCGCTGATAATTTCGTCGTCGCGGTCGCGGTAGGCCGTGGTCGAGCGCGCGATCCAGCGATGCTGGCCAGCGTGATCTTTGAAGACGACAAACGACTTGGTGCGCCAGTCCTCCGGCAGCGCGTCCGTGGCCCCGATCGCTTTCGCACGTCGGATAATCCCGCGCTTCACCGCGGCCTTGTCGTGTTTCGTGCGGCCCAGACTGCGCACGGCGTCTTTGACATCCTGCGCCGTTTTGATGGGAAAGCTGCGATCGGGCCCCGCAAAAATGCTGTCGTCGAGCTTGCTGCGCTTGATGCCGCCGTAGGTTTCAGCCTTGAGTCGCCACATCGTGCCGTCGTCTTCGGCCATCCCCGCGTCGGTGAGTTGATTACGCTGGGCCTGGGTGAGCTTCGCGCCGCCTTGCGCCTGGCGCTTCAACCGATCGAGCACGCGCTGCTGTTTGGCCTGGCGATCGGCCGCGGCCGCAGCGCGGCGCGCTTCCACCTGGCGCCTGCGCTCCGCCGTGGCCTGCTGACGACTCGCGCGCGCCGCATCTCGCGCCTCCTGCCGAGCCGATCGCGCTATGTCGGCGG
>Ga0065712_10067786_pt1 | contig 35718 bp, 27 predicted proteins | sample MisRhiReplicate1_FD_59099 | JGI IMG/M metagenome (GOLD analysis project Ga0065712, IMG submission 59099) | Miscanthus rhizosphere microbial communities from Kellogg Biological Station, MSU, sample Rhizosphere Soil Replicate 1: eDNA_1 v3... | ecosystem: Host-associated > Plants > Roots >...
CACGGGGACTCAAACCTGCCGATAAGGCAACGCGGCCCGTGCTTCCTCGGCATACGCCATCACGCCAACCCGCTCCTGCTCGAGGAAATCGCTGACGGCGTCTTTCAGGCCGGGGTGCATCAGGTAGTGCCATGACCGGGTGATCTGCGGTTCGAAGCCGCGGATCAGTTTGTGCTCGCCCTGAGCACCGGCATCGAAGCGTTGCAGTCCATTGGCAATCGCGTAGTCCATGCCTTGGTAGAAACAGGTCTCGAAGTGCAGGCGGTCGAACTCGGCCAGACAACCCCAATAACGCCCATAAAAGCTGTCGCCGCCGATCAGGCTGAAGGCCATGGCCACCGGACGTGAACCCTGCAAGGCCAGCACGACGCGAATGGACTCCGGCATGCGCTCGGCCAGCAGACTGAAGAATTCGCGCGTCAGGTACGGCGCCTGCCCACGTATCTCATAGGTATTGGAATAGCAGGCGTACACGAAGTCCCACAGAATCTCGGTCATCTGTGACCCTTCCAGCCATTCGAAGGCGATGCCCTGCCCCGCCACCTGCTCACGCTCCTTGCGCATCTGCTTGCGCTTGCGCGAACTCAGCGCGTCCAGAAAATCCTGAAAATCCCGATAGCCACGGTTGTGCCAATGAAACTGGCAGCCGATGCGCGACAGCCAGCCCGCCTGGGTTTCAAGCACGGCGTCGGCGGCGGGATCGGTGAAGTTGATGTGCGCGCTCGACAGGCCTTCGCTCTGCAAATACGCCGGTAGTTCGCTCACCAGCTCAGATGCGCCCTGCGGGGTCGCACACAGAATGCGCGAGCCGCCCACCGGACTGAACGGCACCGCCACCAGCAGCTTGGGGTAGTACGCAATACCGGCGCGGCGGCAGGCGTCGGCCCACGCGTGGTCAAACACGTATTCGCCATAGGAATGCCATTTCCGATAAGCCGGAAGCGCAGCCACCAGTTGTTCGTTTTCGTAATGCAGCACATGTTCGGGACGCCACCCGGAGCGCGGCCCGAGGCTGCCGCTGTCTTCCAGCGAGGTCAAAAAGGCGTGGCGCAGAAACGGCTGATTGCCCGGTACAAGCGCATCCCATTGGGCAGGCGCGACGGTACTCAGGTTGTCGACGACGTGAACCGGCATGCAGGTTCCCTCGGAGGTAAACGTGCGACGAGTATCACTCATTGAGAGGGAATGTAAACGACCGCGAATCGAAGGCCGCTCTACATCAGGCCTTTCAACCGACAGGTCGGCACCCCGCGCATCAGGATGCCGATCGCCGATGCAATCAGCGTTTGCGCAGGATCACACTGCCAATCGAATAACCCGCCCCGAACGAACTCAACACGCCCAGCGCACCTTTCGGCAGGTCGTCCTGGTAGGTGTGGAAGGCGATGACCGAACCGGCCGAACTGGTGTTGGCGTAGGTGTCGAGAATCACTGGCGCTTCTTCGACCGTCGCGTCGCGGCCCAGCAGTTTCTTGACGATCAGGTGGTTCATGCTCAGGTTGGCCTGATGCAGCCAGAAGCGCTGTACGTCACTGACGTTCAGGCCGTTGTCGTCCAGATGCGCGCCGACCAGTTCCGCCACCATCGGGCAGACCTCGCGGAACACCTTGCGGCCTTCCTGCACGAACAGCTTGTCCGGCGTACCCTGGCCCTCGTCCGACGTGCGGTTGAGGAAGCCGAAGTTGTTGCGGATGTTGTTGGAGAACTTGGTCAGCAGGCGGGTGCTGACGATATCGAACTGGTACGGCGAGGTCGCCAGATCGGCACGCTCCACCACGACTGCGGTTGCGCCGTCACCGAAGATGAAGTGGCTGTCGCGATCACGGAAGTTCAGGTGGGCGGTGCAGATTTCCGGGCTGATGACCAGAATGGCGCGGGCCTGACCCAATTGCACGCTGTTGCACGCCGCCTGAATGCCGAAGGTAGCCGACGAGCAGGCCACGTTCATATCGAAACCATAACCTGCGATACCCAGCGCTTCCTGGATCTCGATGGAGATCGCCGGGTAGGCGCGCTGCAGGTTGGAACAGGCAACGATGACGCCGTCGATGTCAGCGGTGGTCTTGCCGGCTCGTTCCAGCGCCTGTTTTGCCGCTGCGACGCCCATTTCGCACAGAATCGACCACTGATCGTTGGAACGCTCAGGCAGGTTCGGTTTCATGCGCTGCGGGTCGAGGATGCCCTGCTTGTCCATCACGAAGCGGCTCTTGATGCCCGAGGCTTTTTCGATGAACGCTGCGCTGGATTCGCTCAGTGCTTCCAGCTCGCCACGCTCGATGGCCGCAGCGTTCTCGCTGTTCAACTGGTTGACGTAGGCATTGAAGGACTGCACCAGCTCTTCGTTGGAAATGCTGTTGGCCGGGGTGTACAGGCCTGTGCCGCTGATGACGACGTTGTGCACGGTCGTTCCTCTCTTATTGAAGGTCGCAGGGGTTGGCCTGCCAGGGCACGGTAGGCGGCAATCCAGACTCTTCTGGGACCAGCGTACCAATGCATAGGTGAAACATGCGCATGACTGAAAGCGCGCAACGCTAAAGCCGCGTCCATGGCATGGTGAAGACAGACGCGGAGTGTGCCACAGCGCCCGGTTTTGGCGCTATCGGGCCAATGAACATCGGCCCTGAGATCCTTCTCGCCTTGCTGCCTGTGCAGTCCGCTCAGACCGTTTTTCGATGGGGTGCCGGGCTCAGGATCAGCCTTCGACCATCGCCCACTGCTTGCTCAGCCGCTTGTCAGAAACCGGCATTTTCGTGCCCAACTGCTGGGCGAACAGCGACACACGATATTCCTCCATCCACCAACGATAGACCGCCAGTTCAGGATCGCGCTTGCCTTCCTGGCGGTGTTTGTCGGCTCGCGCCTGATACTGCGCCCACAGGCCTGCCAGCTCGATGCTCCAGACCCGGTCCTTCTGCACCTGACCCGGCAGTTTTTCCAGGCGCATCTCGATGGCTTTCAGGTAGCGCGGCATTTCCTTGAGCCACTGCGCGGGCGTCTCGCGCACGAAGCCCGGATACACCAGCTTGCCCAGTTGCGCCTTGATGTCGTTAAGCGCGACTGCCTGAGCCAGGTCGATCTTGCCTTTGAAGCGCTTCTGCAAACCATGCCACAGCTTGAGGATTTCCAGCGTCAGCTTCGCCAGACGCTCGGCATGCTCGGTCCAGTCGGCGCGTTTGCGTTCAGCCAGTGACAGCAGCCCGGCACCGTCGCGCGGCAATTCGGCTTCGCCCTCCAGCACGCAGCTGTCGAGGCTGGCCAGCAGGATGTCTTCGATCAGTGCATCAATGCGCCCCAGCTCGCGGTACAACAGCGCCAGCTCAGTCTGCCCCGGCAGCTTGCTGCGCAGAAACTTCGCAGGCTCGGCCAGTTGTTGCAGCAACAGGCGTTGCAGCGCACGGCGATGCTGATACTCGGCCTCGGCCTGGGTCGAGAAACGACCTTCCTTGACCGTGCCGCCCTCTTCCACCAGTGCCGGATACACCGTCATCGACAGACCGGCAATGTTCTGCTGAGTCTTTTGCGCCACCGGCGCGAAGACCTTGGCCTCGACAGGCTGCTGGCTTTTCGCAGTCTGCGGAACGGCGAGCGCGGCCTGGCTCGCTTCGGCGAAACGTGCCGTCAGCGCATCCAGGTCGCGACCTTCGCCCAGGAACTTGCCGTCACCATCGACGATTTCCAGGTTCATCTTCAGGTGGCTTTCGAGCTGCTGGGTTGCTTCCGCCCACGCCTCGTCGGTCACTCGCGCCCCGGTCATGCGCAGCAGTTCGCGGCCCAGCGCTTCGGTCAGCGAGCCCTCGCCAAAGGTGATGCGTTGCAGCGCCGCCTTGATGAAGTCCGGCACCGGTACAAAGTTCTTGCGCACGGCCTTGGGCAGACTGCGGACCAGGGCGATGCATTTGGTTTCCAGCAGCCCCGGCACCAGCCATTCCAGACGTTCGGCGGGCAGCGACAACAGCAACGGCGCAGGCACACGCAGGGTCACGCCATCACGGGGATGATTGGGCTCGAAGTGATAGGTCAGCGACAGGCTCAGTTCGCCCAGTCGCAGGGTATCCGGGTACTGCGCGGCAGTGACTTCACTGGCCTCGCGGGCCAGCACGTCTTCTTCGCGCATGATCAGCAATTGCGGGTTCTTCTGGCTCTCGGTCTTGTACCAGCTGTCGAACGTGGCCGTTTGATGAATATCGGCAGGAATGCGCGCTTCGTAGAATGCATACAGCGTGTCTTCGTCAGCCAGAATGTCGCGGCGCCGGGCCTTGGCTTCCAGCTCGTCGAGCTGTTCCAGCAAGCGGGTGTTGGCGCTCAGGCATTTGGCGCGGGACTGAATATCACCGCGCACCAGTCCCTCGCGGATGAACAGCTCACGCGACACCACAGGATCGACTGGACCGAAATGCACGGGGCGGCGACCGACCACGATCAGGCCGAACAGCGTGATCTGCTCGAAGGCCACGACTTGTCCGCGCTTCTTCTCCCAATGCGGCTCGAAATGGTTTTTCTTGATCAAGTGCCCGGCCAGCGGCTCGATCCAGTCGGCATCGATCTTGGCGACCATGCGTGCATACAGCTTGGTGGTTTCCACCAGTTCGGCGGTCATCAGCCATTGCGGGCGTTTCTTGCCCAGCCCGGAGGACGGATGAATCCAGAACCGCCGCTGACGCGCACCGAGGTAGTCGCCTTCGTCGGCTTTTTGACCGATCTGGCTCAGCAGGCCGGACAGAATTGCCTTGTGGAATTTCGGGTAATCCGCTGGCTCCTTGTTGACCGTCAATTGCAGGTCACGACAGATCAGGCTCAGTTGCCGATGGGAGTCGCGCCACTCGCGCAGCCGCAGGTAATTGAGGAAATTGCGGCGACACCAGTTACGCAACGGGCTGGCCGTCAGTGCCTGGCGCTGCTCTTCGAAACCGCGCCACAGATTGACCAGCCCGGCGAAGTCCGAGTCGGCGTCTTTCCATTGGGCATGCGCCTGATCGGCCGCCTGCTGTCGCTCGGGCGGGCGCTCGCGTACGTCCTGCACCGACATGGCGCTGGCCACGATCAATACTTCCTGCAGACTGCCTTGTTTGGCCGCCTCCAGCAGCATGCGTCCCATGCGTGGGTCCACCGGCAAGCGCGCCAACTGACGGCCCAGCGGGGTCAATTGGTTCTCGCGATTGACCGCCGACAGTTCCTGCAACAGGTTGAAGCCGTCACTGATGGCCTTGCCGTCCGGCGGCTCGATGAACGGAAAGTCAGTGATCTCGCCCAGGCGCAGGTGCAGCATCTGCAGGATCACCGCCGCCAGGTTGGTGCGCAGGATCTCGGGATCGGTGAATTCAGGTCGGGCGTTGAAATCCTCTTCGCTGTACAGCCGCACGCACAGGCCCGGCTCGACACGCCCGCAACGGCCTTTACGCTGATTGGCGCTGGCCTGGGACACGGCTTCGATCGGCAGCCGCTGAACCTTGGCGCGGTAGCTGTAGCGACTGATGCGCGCAGTACCGGTGTCTATCACGTAGCGGATGCCCGGCACGGTCAGCGAGGTTTCGGCCACGTTGGTGGCCAGCACGACACGACGCCCCGAATGAGACTGGAAGATGCGCTGTTGTTCGGCAGGCGACAGACGTGCGTACAGCGGCAGGATTTCGGTGTGCCTGAGTTGGGCCTTGCGCAGCATTTCAGCCGCGTCACGAATCTCGCGCTCGCCGGGCAGGAACACCAGGACGTCGCCCGGACTCTTGCGCTCGCTGCGCTCAAAGTCCGCCAACTCTTCGAGTGTGGCCAGAATCGCCTGATCGACGGTCAGGTCGTCTTCGACACTGTTGCCCTCTTCATCCTGCTCGCTGGTCAGCGGGCGGTACCAGGTGTCGACCGGGAAAGTGCGGCCCGACACTTCGATGATCGGCGCGTCGTTGAAGTGCTCCGAGAAGCGCTGCAGGTCGATGGTCGCCGACGTGATGATGACTTTCAGGTCGGGACGACGCGGCAGCAGGGTTTTCAGGTAACCGAGCAGGAAGTCGATGTTCAGGCTGCGTTCGTGGGCTTCGTCGACAATGATCGTGTCGTAGCGCTCAAGAAAACGGTCGTGCTGGGTTTCGGCCAGCAGGATGCCGTCGGTCATCAGCTTGATCAGGGTGTTGCTGTCGCTCTGGTCTTCGAAACGCACCTGATAACCGACCAGCGCGCCCAGCGGAGTGCCTAATTCATCGGCGACCCGGCTGGCGACGCTGCGCGCTGCAATTCGACGCGGCTGCGTGTGACCGATCAGACCATGCTGCCCGCGACCGATTTCCAGGCAGATTTTTGGCAACTGAGTGGTTTTGCCCGAGCCGGTTTCGCCCGCAATGATCAGCACCTGATGCTTGAGCAGCGCGTCCTTGATTTCGTCGCGCTTGGCGGCGATGGGCAGGTTGTCGTCATAGCGAACCGTCGGCACGCTCTCGCGCCGAGACGTGACCTGCGCACAGGACGCCTGAACCCGCGCCACCCATTGCGCCAGCTTCGCCTCGTCAGGCTTCTTGCGCAGTTCATGCAACTGCCGACGCAGACGATGGCGGTCGCCGATCATCGCTTGATCGAGGTTTTTCAGGAGTTGGTCGATGGAAGGCGATTCGTCGGTCATCAGGTGCGCAGAGTCTTTTCTTGAAGGATACAGGGCTGCGATTGTCGCAGATTGCGGGAAGCAGGACGACTGTCGAGGGTGGATTGGGCTGAGCTGATACAACAACGCCGTGTCAGAGGACACGGCGTTGTCTGCCACGCAAACTCGCGATTACTTCTTGATGCCCAGCTTCTTCAACTCTTCATCACGCAGCTCACGGCGCAGGATCTTGCCGACGTTGGTGGTCGGCAGTGAATCGCGGAACTCCACGCTGCGCGGGACCTTGTATCCGGTCAGGTTGGCGCGCATGTGCTCCATGATCTGATCCTTGGTCAGGGTCACGCCCGGTTTGGCGACCACGAACACCTTGATGGCTTCACCCGATTTCTCGTCCGGAATGCCGATGGCGGCGCATTGCAGGACGCCGGGAAGCGTGACCAACACGTCTTCCAGTTCGTTGGGATAGACGTTGAAACCGGAGATCAGAATCATGTCTTTCTTGCGATCGACAATACGCAGGTAACCGTCAGGCTGAATGATCGCGATGTCGCCAGTCTTGAGCCAGCCATCGGCGTCGATCATTTCATCCGTGGCTTCCTGGCGCTGCCAGTAGCCTTTCATGACCTGAGGGCCCTTGACGCACAATTCGCCCGTTTCACCGAACGCCAGCTCATTGCCAGCGTCGTCGATGACCCTGCACAGCGTCGAGGGCACCGGGATGCCGATGGTGCCCATCTGGATCTTCTGGATGGGGTTCACTGTTGCCACCGGGCTGGTTTCGGTCATGCCATAACCTTCACAGATCGGGCAGTTGGTGACCTGCTTCCAGCGCTCGGCGGCAGCCAGTTGCAGAGCCATACCGCCGGACAGGGTGACTTTCAGCGCAGAGAAATCAAGGTTGCGGAACGCTTCGTTGTTGCACAGTGCAACGAACAGGGTGTTGAGACCGACAAAGCCGCTGAACTTCCACTTCGACAGCTCCTTGACCATGGCAGGCAGGTCACGCGGGTTGCTGATGAGCACGTTGTGGTTGCCGATCAGCATCATCGCCATGCAGTGAAAGGTGAAGGCGTAGATGTGGTAGAGCGGCAACGGCGTAATGAGGATTTCGCTGCCTTCATTGAGGTTGGAGGCCATCAACGCCCGGCACTGCAGCATGTTGGCGATCAGGTTGCGATGGGTGAGCATCGCGCCCTTGGCCACGCCGGTAGTACCACCGGTGTACTGCAATACGGCAACGTCGGCTCTGTCGGGGGATACCTCGGCAACCGGTCGACCGTGGCCCTTTTTCAGCACGTCATTGAATCTGACCGCGTCAGGCAGGTGGTAGGCCGGAACCATTTTCTTGACGTACTTGATGACGCTGTTGACCAGTAAGCGCTTGAGCGGTGGCAGCAGGTCGGCCACTTCGGTGACGATGACATGCTTGACCTGGGTCTTGGGCACGACCTTCTCGGCCAGATGAGCCATGTTCGCCAGACAGACCAACGCCTTGGCGCCGGAGTCGTTGAACTGGTGTTCCATTTCCCGCGCGGTGTACAGCGGGTTGGTGTTGACCACGATCAGGCCGGCGCGGATGGCACCGAAGACGGCAACCGGGTACTGCAACACATTGGGCAATTGCACGGCGATGCGGTCACCGGGCACAAGGTCGGTGTGTTGCTGAATCCAGGCGGCGAATGCGCCGGACAACTCATACAGCTCGCCGTAAGTAAGTGTCTTGCCCAGATTGCTGAACGCGGGTTTATCGGCGAAACGCTGGCAGGACTGCTTCAGGACCGCCTGGACGTTGGGATACTCATCAGGATCGACATCAGGGGCGATGCCAGACGGGTATTTATCCTTCCAGAAGTTTTCAATCATTCAGCCGGCTCCATAGCGATCGCGAATTCTTCACATCGCTTTGGGCGATGATTTTTTTGTGTTTTGGAATTGTGCAGTAGACGCTCATTCGCTTCATGACAGGTCAAAAAGCGCGCCGAGAGTAGCAGCTTTGCCAAAGGCCGACTAGAGGCAAACCGGGCCTCCACGGTCACAAAAGTGACCAATCAAACCCCAGCGGTCACGACCTGGATTTTATTGACAGAAACCTCGAAATCCTTGAAAGCACTGAGCCAGAGCGTTTGTGCCACGCGTGATGAGCGTAGCCAAAAAAACAGGCCCCGCTTGCACTTCAGTACAAGCGGGGCCTGTGACGCAAAAAGAGACAATTACTCCATTCAGGCGATATCGCGAAGCTCCCGGCGTAGAATCTTGCCGACCGGGGTCATTGGCAGGGATTCACGCAGCACGATCTGTTTCGGAACCTTGTAGCCCGTGAAGTTCTGTTTGCAGAAGTTTTTGAGTTCTTCAACAGTAAGACCCGACTCGCGCGGAACAACAAACAGCTTCACCGCTTCGCCTGAGCGCTCGTCCGGCACTCCAATACAGGCGCAACTGGCAACTTTCGGGTGCGACATGACCACGTCTTCGATTTCATTGGGGTAGACGTTGAAACCGGACACGATGATCAGGTCTTTCTTGCGGTCCACGATGCTGACGAAACCGTCGGCACCGATCACGGCGATGTCGCCCGTCTTGAACCAACCTTCCGCGTCCAGTGTTTCGGCGGTGGCCTGCGGCAGATTCCAGTAGCCCTTCATGACCTGTGGGCCTTTGATGCACAGCTCGCCGCGCTCGCCGAATGGCAGCTCTGCGCCTTCGTCATCGATCACTTTCATGCCAGTGCCCGGCACCGGCAGGCCGACCGTGCCCAGCCGCGCCAGTGGCCCGTAAGGGTTGGCACTGGCCACTGGAGAGGTCTCGGTGAGACCGTAACCTTCAACGATTGTGCATCCCGTCATTTCAGCCCAACGCTCGGCCGTGGCCTTGACCAGCGCGGTGCCGCCAGAGTTGGTGCTCTTCAGCGTGGAGAAGTCCAGCTTCTTGAAGTCGGGATGATTCATCAGCGCCACGAACAGGGTATTGAGCCCGACCATGGCCGTGAACTTCCACTTGCCAAGCTCCTTGATGAACCCGCCGATATCCCTGGGGTTAGTGATCAGAACATTGTGATTGCCGCTGATGACCATGCACATGCAGTGCGCCGTGAACGCATAGATGTGATACAGCGGCAGCGGCGCGATCATCACTTCCCTTGCTTCCCCGAACATCACGCCACGCTCAGGACAATGCTGGCGCATGCAGGCGTAAACCTGCTGCATGTTGGCGACCAGATTACCGTGGGTCAGCATCGCGCCCTTGGCAAGTCCTGTGGTGCCGCCGGTGTATTGCAGCACCGCAACGTCATCCAGCCCGGCCGCAACAGGCTTTACTGAACCGCCACGCCCCATGCGCAGCACATCCTTGAAGCCTGCGGCCTGAGGCAGGTCGTAGGCCGGAACCATTTTCTTGACCCTGGCGACGATGGTATTGATCAACCACCCTTTGGCGGCTGACTGCATGTCGCCCATCTTCACTTCGATCAGGTAACGAAGTTCGGTGTCGGGCAGCACTTCCTGCACCAGCTTGCCGAACAGGTTCAGGTAGACCAGCGCCTTCGCACCGGAGTCCTTGAACTGGTGACGCATCTCGCGGGCGGTGTACAACGGATTGGTATTGACCACGATCAGACCCGCCCGCATCGCACCGAACACTGCAATGGGGTATTGCAGCAGGTTGGGCATCTGTACGGCGATTCGGTCGCCGGGCATCAGGTCGGTATGCTGTTGCAGGTAGCAGGCAAACGCAGCCGAGTGACGCTCCAGGTCTGCGTAGGTCAGCGTGACCCCCATGTTGCTGAAAGCAGGTTTGTCTGCAAATTTTTTGCAGGCGCTTTCGAAGACCTCGAGGACCGACCGATACGTGTGCAGATCCAGCTCAGAGGTCACCCCGGCAGGGCGTTTGTCGTTCCAGAATTCAGGTTGCATTGTTTTATCCTTTTTTTCCCTGCTCATGGCTGGCCCGCTATTCAGAATCGGGACTGGCCCGACGTTAGCAGCTAACGCGCGGAAGGCAAATATGCCGGCCGCCGTCATCAACAGCGTGAATCTTTCCGCTATTCAGGATGCAATCACCTTCGGGTTATAAACTGAAACACATATCCTCCGGGCAGCCGCTCCAGACTGGAATACCGCCATGAAGCACGAGACATTCTGGCTTGACGCCAGCGACCATTGCCGCCTTTACGTCAATGCCTGGTTGCCGGACACGGCTCCCGTGGCCGTGGTGATGCTTGCCCACGGCATGGCCGAGCACAGCGGCCGCTACGCACGACTGGGCGCAGCGCTGAATGCAGCGGGCATCGCCCTGTACGCGCATGACCAGCGCGGGCACGGCAGAACCGCCCTGCAGGGCAGGCTTGGGCATTTCGCCAATGAGGATGGCTGGGGAAAGGTGGTGGACGATCTGGCGACCCTGAGCCAGTCGATCGGCCAGCGCCATACGGGGGTGGCCCTGTTTCTGCTGGGTCACAGCATGGGCAGTTACATCGCCCAGACTTACCTGATGCACCACGGTGCCAGTCTGCAGGGCGCTATTCTCAGTGGGTCGAATTTCCATCCGGCATCCTTCTACCGCAGTGCAAATCTGGTCGTCCGTTTCGAACGCCTGCGTCAGGGCCGCAAGGGGCGCAGCGCGTTGATCGAATGGCTGTCGTTCGGCTCGTTCAACAAGGCGTTCGAGCCGACGCGGACCCGTTTCGACTGGCTCAGCCGGGACCCGGATGAGGTGGACAAGTACATTCAGGACCCACTCTGCGGCGTTCGCTGCACCAATCAATTGTGGGCGGATATGCTGGGCGGGCTGCAGAAAATCAGTGAGCCGTCGAACCTGGCGCAGATCGATTCGAACCTTCCGTTGCTGATTATTGGCGGCGAATGTGATCCGGTGAGTGCCGGCAAGCGTCTGAAGGATCTTGCCGATGCATTGGCAGAAGCGGGTCATCAGGTGTTACAACTCAATGTTTACCCGCAGGCGCGGCACGAACTGCTTAATGACATCAATCGCGATGAAGTGACCCAGGACCTGCTCGACTGGCTGAAATACGCCCTCGATCAGCCAGGACCGCATCGCGCGGAGTGATCACGCACCTTTTATCTTTTCCATATTTTGTCCAGGACAGACACATGACTCAAGTCACCAACACGCCCTACGAAGCCCTTGAAGTCGGTCAGAAAGCCAGCTACAGCAAGACAGTTCAGGAACGCGATATTCAGCTGTTCGCGGCCATGTCCGGCGATCACAACCCGGTCCACCTGGACGCCGAATACGCCTCCAAAACCATGTTCAAGGAGCGTATCGCTCACGGCATGTTCAGCGGTGCACTGATCAGCGCGGCAGTGGCGTGTGAGCTGCCAGGCCCGGGCACCATCTACATCGGTCAGCAGATGACCTTTCAGAAGCCGGTCAAACTGGGTGACACCCTGACGGTGCGTCTGGAAATTCTCGAAAAACTGCCGAAATTCCGCGTGCGCATCGCGACCCGTGTGTTCAATCAGAACGATGAGCTGGTCGTCGACGGCGAAGCGGAAATTCTCGCCCCACGCAAACAACAGACCGTCGAACTGACCGTGCTGCCTGAAATCACTGTTGGCTGAAAAGGGCTATTGGCTGAAAGGCACGCGGATTGAGCCAGGACCCGTCAATGCGGGAACAGGCTAGTGCCGGAGCACGCAAAAAAGGGCGACCGAGGTCGCCCGAAGTGCCTTGCGTGCTCAGTGCGAAGGGTGCGCCTTACCAGAGCGGCAGCCCTTCACGTCAGACAGCTCGAACAGGGTGATGAAGACATTGGCCCCACGCCGTCTTCTGCCCCGTCCGATACCCATCAGGCTAGCCGTTGCAGCGCGCTCGGAAGTTGACCTGCATCAACACCCGCTAAATGGCTCAACGCTTTTTCGGCTTTTTCTTCGGCTTTTTCTTGCCCGTCAGCGGCATGGCCTGCTCAAAGGCATTACGTACTTCGTTCAGGCGTTTATCGTTCAGATCATGAACGCGTCTGGCGCGCTCGGCGCCAAGATCGATCAATTTGCCATCGTCGCTCATGGTTGTGCAGTTCCCGGACACGTGGACTCAGCGCCAATAATGCTCAATAGCATCGGTGATGACCAGCCGGAAACCTGAAGTCAGGTTTGAATCAATCGGCAGCGTGCGCAGGCCGCGTCCTCTTGCAGGACGCTCGACCTCAAATCTGGATATCGACCCATAACCCCTGGCGCGGCTCGTCATCGATCAACGGCACGACCGGGACAGTGTTGTCAGCGTTGAGCGAGTCGCCCGGGATGACCAGGCCCTGGTATTCACCGGCTTCCTCATCGCTGTGACGACCCTGTTGCTGGCGCTGCTGTTCTTCACGCAACAGCAGGGCGCTACGCTCGGAATCGTCATGACGCAGGTCGATCGACGTCTCGCTGGAGCTCGGCTGTACAGGTGCCACCGGCGGGATATCGGGGACACGCTTGGCCGGGTCCATCTGGGAGGTCACCGGCACAACACTTAACGGGAGCATGGGTTGCAGCATGGTTTTTCTCCTCTTACCGGGCTTTCGGCCGTCCGCGACGCAACTTGAACAGCCCTGTAATAGACTGCAATAATTTATAAGGCTTTTTTTGACTGGGTTTAATGAAATAAGTGCCATGAAAGGAAAAATTCGCCGGTTCGCAGCGAATCCGCAGGTTTTTCAACGCCACCTTTGGCCTTCAGGGCGCGTTCCGTTAACATAGTCGGCTTTTTCACGTCGGGAGACAGGCAGCATGGCGCAGCAGTATCAACCGGGGCAACGCTGGATTAGCGACAGCGAAGCAGAGCTGGGTCTGGGCACCGTTCTGGCACAGGATGGCCGCTTATTGACCGTGCTCTATCCGGCCACTGGCGAAACGCGCCAGTACTCACTGCGTAATGCACCGCTGACCCGCGTGCGTTTTTCTCCAGGCGATGTGATCACTCACTTCGAAAACTGGAAGCTGACCGTCCGCGAAGTGGACGATGTCGACGGGCTGCTGGTGTATCACGGTCTGAATGCCCGCAACGAAGTGGTCACGCTGCCGGAAACCCAACTCTCCAACTTCATCCAGTTCCGTCTGGCGACCGACCGTCTGTTCGCCGGCCAGATCGACCAGTTGTCCTGGTTCTCGCTGCGCTACAACACCCTTGAACATACCAGCCGCCAACTGCAGTCCTCGCTCTGGGGGCTGGGCGGTGTGCGCGCTCAACCGATCGCTCACCAGTTGCACATCGCCCGCGAAGTGGCTGACCGCATTGCACCACGCGTTCTGCTGGCCGACGAAGTGGGCCTGGGCAAGACCATCGAAGCCGGTCTGGTGATTCATCGCCAGTTGCTGTCCGGTCGCGCCAATCGTGTGCTGATTCTGGTGCCGGAAAACCTGCAGCACCAATGGCTGGTCGAAATGCGCCGCCGTTTCAACCTGCAGGTCGCGCTGTTCGACGCCGAACGCTTCATGGAAAGCGATGCAGGCAACCCATTCGAAGACACCCAACTGGCGCTGGTTGCGCTGGAGTGGCTGGTCTCCGATGAAAAGGCTCAGGACGCGCTGTTCGCAGCGGGCTGGGACCTGATGGTGGTCGATGAAGCACACCACCTGGTCTGGCACGAAGACAAGGCCAGCCGCGAGTACTCGCTGGTCGAGCAACTGGCCGAAGTTATCCCCGGCGTGTTGCTGTTGACGGCAACCCCGGAACAGCTGGGTCAGGACAGTCACTTTGCCCGCCTGCGCCTGCTGGACCCGAACCGTTTCCACGACCTGAACGCCTTCCGCGCCGAGAGCGAAAACTATCGCCCGGTCGCTCAGGCGGTGCAGGAGCTGCTCGACAAGGGCGTACTTTCGGCACAAGCGCAGAAAACCATTCACGGTTTCCTGGGTGCCGAAGGCGACACCTTGCTGGCTGCGGTCAATGCAGGCGACGACGAAGCCAAGGCCCGTCTGATTCGCGAATTGCTGGACCGACATGGCACAGGCCGCGTGCTGTTCCGTAATACCCGTGCCGCCGTGCAAGGTTTTCCGGAGCGCAAGCTGCACGAATACCCGCTGCCCTGCCCCGCCGAATATCTGGAACTGCCGCTGGGCGAGCACGCCGACCTCTACCCGGAAGTCAGCTTCCAGGCGCATTCCGAGGTCAGCGAAGAAGAACGCTGGTGGCGTTTCGACCCTCGCGTTGACTGGCTGATCGACACGCTCAAGATGCTCAAGCGCGTCAAGGTGCTGGTCATCTGCGCCCACGCCGAAACCGCCATGGACCTGGAAGACGCGCTGCGCGTGCGCTCCGGCATTCCGGCCACGGTCTTCCACGAAGGCATGAACATCCTCGAGCGTGACCGCGCCGCCGCCTACTTTGCCGACGAAGAATTCGGTGCGCAGGTGCTGATCTGCTCGGAAATCGGCAGTGAAGGCCGCAACTTCCAGTTCGCCCACCATCTGGTGCTGTTCGATCTGCCGTCGCACCCGGACTTGCTGGAGCAGCGTATCGGCCGTCTGGACCGTATCGGCCAGAAGCACACCATCGAACTGCATGTACCGTTCCTGGAAACCAGCCCGCAGGCCCGGTTGTTCCAGTGGTATCACGAAGCGCTAAATGCGTTCCTCAATACCTGCCCGACCGGTAACGCGCTGCAGCACCAGTTCGGCCCTCGTCTGCTGCCGTTGCTGGAAAGCGGTGATGATGACGAATGGCAGGCCCTGATCGACGAAGCCCGTGCCGAGCGCGAGCGTCTGGAAAGCGAACTGCACACAGGCCGCGACCGCTTGCTGGAACTCAACTCCGGCGGCGCGGGCGAAGGCGAGGCGCTGGTCGAAGCGATTCTGGAGCAGGACGATCAGTTCAGCCTGCCGATTTATATGGAAACGCTGTTCGACGCGTTCGGCATCGACAGCGAAGACCATTCGGAAAACGCACTGATCCTCAAGCCGAGCGAGAAGATGCTCGACGCCAGCTTCCCGCTGGGCGACGACGAAGGCGTGACCATCACTTACGATCGCAACCAGGCCTTGTCTCGCGAAGACATGCAGTTCATCACCTGGGAACACCCGATGGTTCAAGGCGGCATGGATCTGGTGCTGTCCGGTTCGATGGGCAACACCGCCGTTGCGCTGATCAAGAACAAGGCGCTCAAGCCGGGCACCGTGCTGCTTGAGCTGATCTACGTCAGCGAAGTGGTAGCGCCGCGCTCGCTGCAACTGGGCCGCTACCTGCCGCCGGCCGCACTGCGTTGCCTGCTTGATCCGAACGGCAATGATCTGTCGAGCCGCGTGTCGTTCAACACCCTGAACGATCAGCTCGAAAGCGTGCCACGTGCCAGCGCCAACAAGTTCATCCAGGCCCAGCGCGACGTGCTGACGCCGCGGATCAATGCAGGCGAAGAGAAGATAACGCCGAAACACGCCGAGCGCGTGGCTGAGGCGCAGCGTCGTCTGGCTGCCGATACGGAAGAGGAACTGGCGCGTCTGACGGCCCTGCAGGCAGTCAACCCGACCGTGCGCGACAGCGAACTGGTTGCCTTGCGCAGTCAGCGTGAACAGGGTCTGGCCATGCTGGAGAAGGCTGCGCTGCGTCTGGAAGCGATTCGGGTGCTGGTGGCGGGCTGATCGGCGTCGCTACTGACGCTGGACGCAGAGCGTCCCGAGAGGCATTCCCACGCGGAGCGTGAGGAACGATCAGGATTTCATGATCGTTCCTCACGCTCCGCGTCACACCACTGCCGGATCCGATACACCTTCTGCGGGCTCCTCGGCCACCATCCTTGCCTTCATCCGCTCGGCGTCCTTGCTGAAGCAGCGCGATGCCAGATACAGAAACACCAGCGTCATGAGCAGTGCTGCCGGAATCAGGTACATGGCGTCGTGCAGGCCGATGGCCTTGAAGCTTTCGTTCATTACGTCTGCACCCGCCACCACCATGGCCGCATGGGCGAAATGGTCGGACAGCAACCCGACCACCACTGGCCCCGCCCCACCGCCCAGCAGGTAAAGCCCGGCGAAGAACAGAGCCATCGCTGTCGCTCTCAGGCGTGGTTCCACCACATCCTGAATCGCTGTATAAACGCAGGTATAGAAGTTGTAGGCAAACAACCAGCCCACGCTGAACACCGCGACGAACACCCCGATTTCGATGCGTCCGGCGTGCAAGGCATACCCCGTGGCAAGCGTCGCCACCAACATACTAAACGCTGCGAACAACAGCCGTCCGTTGGGCGAGCGCTGATGCAGTTTGTCGGCGATCCAGCCACCCGCTGTCAGGCCTAACAATCCGGTCACACCGACGATCACGCCCGTCGCGACCGCCGCTTCCTGCAAGGGCAAGAGGAAATAGCGTTGCAGCATCGGCACCATGAACGAGTTGCAGGCGTAAGTGGCGAAGTTGAAGGTCAGGCCGCCCAGCACCAGCCAGCGGAACGTCGGGATCGACAGCACTCGGCGGATCGGCTTCTCGATTTTGACTTCCGACGTGCGCACGCTTTCAGCCGCGCCACGCTTGGGTTCCTTGATGAAAAAGATGAACACGGCCAGCAGCAGCCCAGGCACCGCAGCGATGAAAAACGGAGCGCGCCAGCTGTCGAATGCCTTGACCATGGCACCGATGGTGAAGAACGCCAGCAGCAGACCCAGCGGCAGCCCAAGCATGAAAATGCCCATCGCACGGGACCGTTTATGGGCCGGGAACAAATCGCCGATCAGGGAGTTGGCCGCAGGCGCATAGCTGGCCTCGCCGATACCGACACCCATGCGTACCAACAGAAAGGTCCAGAAACTGCCGACCATCCCGTTGACCGCTGTCAGACCGCTCCATACCGCCAGACCACAGCCCATCAGTTTCTTGCGCGACCCGTTGTCCGCCATGCGCCCCAGCGGCAGACCGGCGATGGCGTAGACCAGTGTGAACGCGGTTCCCAGAAGCCCGAGCTGAAAATCGCTCAAGTGCCATTCCATGCGAATGGGCTCGACGATAATGGCCGGGATGGTGCGGTCAAAGAAGTTGAACAGGTTGGCGAGGAACAACAAAAAGAGGACGCGCCATGCGTTGGCGGCCTGAGTGGGAGTTTCCGTCCGAAGCGTGGTCATGAGGCGATCGTCCCTTCTTATTAGTAGGTAACAATCTAGAAGGCCAAGGTTGGCGTGTCTGTAAACATTCGTAAACCGCACCTTCGATCAAGCGCTCTTATAACTATTCGTTATTGTCGGCTTTGGGATTTCTTGGACACGCGTACTGGCAAACTGACGACAGCTTCTATACTCACTTCGAATCGCCAGGCCTTGAGCCTTGGCGCCCTGGCAGTGAAAATATAGGGCTTGCTATGGAGTGGCTGGGTTTGAACATGTTCGCCGGTGTCCCGGCGGACGGGCAACTGTTGATCGACTGCAGTCATAATCTGTTTCTGGTTGCGCTGGCTTACGGAGTCGCCTGTGCGGCGTGTTTCGCGACTCTGGACATCGCCGACCGGGTCATTCAGGTAGAAGCGCTCAAAAACCGCCGCATCTGGAAGGCACTGGGTGCGCTGTGTCTGGCGGGCGGTGTCTGGGCCATGCACTTCATCAGCATGCTGGCTTTTCAGGCACCGTTGACCGTCACCTACGATCTGGGCATCACGCTGGCGTCGCTGCTGATCGTGCTGATGACCGCGCTGTTCGCCATCAAGGCGCTGACCATCCAGATATTGACCCTGAGGCGTTGCCTGACAAGCGCGGTGGTCATGGGCATTGGTATCAGCGCCATGCATTACGTGGGCATGGGGGCCATGCAGTCCGACGCCGTGCAGTATTACGAGCCGAAAACCTTCACGCTCTCCGTTGTCGTGGCCATTCTTGCCAGCGTGGCCTTGCTCACCCTGCCCCGCCATCTGCGGCAGTACAGCGGCATGTTCCATCAGATGTTTCGTTACGGGCTGAGCGTTTTTCTGGGTGCAGGCCTGCTGACCATGCACCTGATGGGCATGCGTGCCCTGCAACTGGTCATCCCTCAGGGTGCGGAGCTGCACATTCCCAGCACCGCAAACAGCCAGCAACTGGGCCTGACCATTGCCGTGATCACCCTGCTGATCATTGCCGGCAGCATCAGTGCGGCGATGGCTGACAAGAAACTGCAAGGCAAGGAGCATGACCTTCAGCGCGTCAATGCGCTGCTCAGCCAACTGGATCAGGCGCGGGTCTCGCTTCAGCAGGTGGCGCATTACGACCCCTTGACCAACCTGATCAACCGTCGCGGCTTCAACCAGATATTCGCTGAAAAGCTGCTTGAACATACGATCGGCCAAGGCATGCTGGCGGTGATGTTCCTGGACATTGACCACTTCAAGCGTATCAATGACAGCCTGGGTCACGATGCAGGCGACGAATTGCTCAAGGTGATCGCCGAGCGCATCCGCAGTGCCACGCGTGTTCAGGATGTGGTGGCGAGATTCGGGGGTGACGAGTTCTGCATTCTGCTGAGCATCCCAAACTATGAAGAAGCCCGACATCTGGCACACCGCGTCATGCACAAGATGAAAGAGACCATCGCGCTGGCCGGAAGACGCATGGTCATGACCACCAGCATTGGTATCGCCGTGTTTCCACGGGACGGTTCAACCTGCGACGAATTGCTTAAACACGCCGACCTCGCCCTCTATCAGTCCAAGGGCAACGGCCGTAACCGGGTCAATTTTTTCAGCCCTGCTCTGAAGACCAAAGCCAGTCTGGAATTGCATCTGGAAGAAGAGTTGCGCAACGCCCTGCGCGAAGAGACTGGCCTTGAGGTGTACTACCAACCGATTGTCGACCTGCGTACCGGGCACATTGCCAAGCTGGAAGCGCTGGTGCGCTGGAATCATCCGCAGCACGGGCTGCTGGTGCCCGACCGTTTCATCAGTATTGCCGAAGCGAACGGGCTGATTGCCGAACTGGACAACTGGGTACTGCGCCGCGCCTGCCGCGACCTGGGCGCGTTGCGCCTCGACGGCCTGGACAAGCTGATCATCGCGGTGAACTGTTCGGCGCTGAACCTGAGTCGGGACGAGTTGGCCGAAGAAGTGGAACAGGCGCTGACCGAAGCCAATGTCGCCCCGGGTCGCCTGGAACTGGAGGTGACCGAGAACGCGCTGATGGGCAACATCAGCAATACGATCCTGATGCTCAAGCACATTCGCAGCCTGGGCGTCTCGCTGTCGATTGACGACTTCGGGACCGGTTACTCGTCGCTCGCCTACCTGAAACGGTTGCCGCTGGACACGCTGAAAATCGACCGATCCTTCATCATCGACATTCCAAAGTCGCCCCAGGACATGGAGATCGTCCAAGCGATCATCGTGATGGCGCACACCCTGCACCTCAAGGTGGTGACCGAAGGTGTGGAGACGCCTGCACAACTGGAGTTTCTGAGTCAGTTCGGCAGTGATTATGTGCAGGGCTATCTGTTCAGCAAACCGCAGCCACTGGAACGGATTCTGCCGCTGGTCAGGGAAATGAACGGGCGAGAACCTGCCAGCCTGTGGCCTGCATCGCTGATGCTGGACGTCAAGGACCGGGACGCGGACATCCCACGTTCACTGGATCTGTTTGCTGACCTGCCGGGCGCTGAACATGCACTGGCCACCCGCAGCCCTTCTCGCACCCAACGGTCACGCTGGTCTGACTGAAAGGACTGACTTCTGGCGGAGCGGTGTAGCTTTTTGCTACGCGGGGACTCACGAAGTTACCGTGGCACCCACAAAGGTGCCGCCGGGAGCACTCGTATGGCGCATAGATCAGTCCGTTGCCCTGTTTTGGATCAGCACCCAAGGTGCCACTACCACTGCCCAGAGCAGTGGATCGCTCTCTACCAGCTCAATTGCCTTTGATTCAGACACCTTGCCGACCTGTGCCGAGTCCATCCACGCGGACACTTTGGCTGCGTCGTTTTCGGCTACCGCTTCGGCAACTTCGATCAGATCCAGAGGTGGCTCGACCCACAACAGGGCACCCTTGGCAAAGAATGGTTGCAATTCTTTCCAGCGAATTGAGGCGGTCTCCCCGAGCAGTTTGGCATAGAGGGTGCTAGGTTCTTGCGTCATGGGTTTCACCAGAAAGGAAATCGGCGCAATGATACCGCCGCCTTTCTCGTAGAAAAACCCGGAAGCAAGTGATTGATTGCAGGAAAGCCGCAAAATCCACCACCATCCGGCCGGTCTTCACGACATCGGGGCGGTTGGATTCTGTATCTTTCTTTCGATTAAGCGACACACACCGGTTTACCCCATTGCCCCGTGCTTTCCAAGCGATTCACCGGCACTCTAAACTGTTCCGGTACAGTTGGCGGAGCGGGGGAAGATCGGTGTCGAAGCCGGTCCTGTAGCCTTGGCCAGCAGGATTATAAAAACTACAACGCAAGAGTGGAGCATCATGACTAAGGGTACCAAGAAGCTTTCCAAGCTGTTCGCCGCATTGGTTATGGCCGGGGTTGCCAGCCATTCGTTTGCAGCCGACACCATCAAGATCGGCATCGCCGGTCCCAAGACTGGTCCGGTCGCCGAGTACGGCACCATGCAGTTCAACGGCGCCAAGATGGCCATCGAGCAGATCAACGCCAAGGGTGGCGTCGATGGCAAGAAACTCGAAGCTGTCGAATATGATGATGCCTGCGACCCGAAACAGGCCGTTGCCGTGGCCAACAAGGTCGTCAACGATGGCGTGAAATACGTGATCGGTCACCTGTGCTCCAGCTCCGCTCAACCTGCATCCGACGTCTACGAAGACGAAGGCATCATCATGGTGACCCCGGCGGCCACCAGCCCTGAAATCACCAACCGTGGCTACAAGCTGGTATTCCGCACCATCGGTCTGGACAGCGCGCAGGGGCCTGCAGCCGGTAACTACATCGCAGACGTCGCCAAGCCGAAAATCGTTGCCGTCATCCATGACAAGCAGCAATACGGCGAAGGCATCGCTTCCGCAGTCAAAACCACGCTGGAAGGCAAAGGCGTCAAGGTTGCCCTGTTCGAAGGCATCAATGCCGGTGACAAGGACTTCTCGTCGCTGATCGCCAAGCTCAAGCAAGCCAACGTCGACTTCGTCTACTACGGTGGCTACCACCCCGAGCTGGGCCAGATCCTGCGCCAGTCCAAGGAAAAAGGCCTGAACGCCAAGTTCATGGGTCCTGAAGGTGTGGGCAACGACTCCATCTCGCAGATCGCCGGCGAAGCCTCCGAAGGCCTGCTGGTTACCCTGCCGAAATCCTTTGACCAGGATCCTGCCAACCAGGCGCTGACCAAGGCATTCCAGGACAAGAAACAGGACCCGAGCGGTCCGTTCGTGTACCCGTCCTACTCCGCAGTTCAGGTCATTGCCGACGGCATCGCTGCCGCCAAGTCCGAAGACACCGACAAGGTGGCCGCAGCCATCCACGCCGGTACGTTCAAGACCCCTATGGGCGAGCTGAGCTATGACGCCAAGGGCGACCTGAAGAACTTCCAGTTCGTGGTCTACGAATGGCACTTCGGCAAGCCGAAGACCGAAGCCGCCAAATAAGCAGCTTGCGTTGACAACCGAAGCCCACTGCCACCGCAGTGGGCTTTGTTTTACGAATCATGGCCCGCCTGCCGAGATCCGGCAGAGGCCACCTGAAAATCTTAAAACCGTTACCAGCGGTTCGCTGGCGGCGTCACAGGCAACGCATCGACAGAATGCGTACCCGACGCAGGCCGGAGAAATGCAGATCAGGTTTTTAGGAGCGCGGTAAATGCCCGAGTTATTCCACTACATGCAACAGCTGGTCAATGGCCTGACCATTGGCAGCACGTATGCATTGATCGCCATCGGCTATACGATGGTTTACGGCATCATCGGAATGATCAACTTCGCCCACGGCGAGGTGTACATGATCGGTTCCTATGTTGCGTTCATGGCGCTTGCCGGTCTTGCAATGATGGGTATCGACAGCCTGCCGCTGTTGATGATCGCGGGCTTCGCCGCCTCCATCATCGTGACCAGTGCCTACGGTTACAGCATCGAACGGGTCGCCTACCGTCCGCTGCGCAACAGCAACCGTCTGATTCCTCTGATTTCTGCGATCGGTATGTCGATCTTTCTGCAGAACTCGGTCCAGCTTTCCCAGGGTTCGGGCAACTTTGCCATCCCCAACCTGCTGCCCGGCAGCCTGTCCTTCGGCCCAGGTGGCGCACAGGAAGTGCTGATTTCCTACATGCAGATCGTAGTGTTCGTCGTCACGCTGCTGGCCATGACCGGCCTGACCCTGTTCATTTCCCGTTCGCGCATGGGCCGCGCCTGCCGCGCCTGCGCCGAGGACATGAAGATGGCCAACCTGCTGGGGATCAACACCAACACCATCATTGCCCTGACCTTCGTGGTCGGCGCAGCGCTGGCTGCCGTTGCGGCCATGTTGCTGAGCATGCAATACGGCGTGATCAACCCGAGCGCAGGCTTCCTGGTAGGACTCAAGGCGTTCACCGCCGCGGTTCTGGGCGGCATCGGCTCGATTCCTGGCGCCGTGCTCGGCGGCCTAGTGCTGGGCGTCGCCGAAGCCTTCGGTGCCGACATCTTTGGTGATCAGTACAAGGACGTTGTGGCCTTCGGCCTGCTGGTTCTGGTGCTGCTATTCCGCCCGACCGGCATCCTGGGTCGTCCGGAGGTTGAGAAAGTATGAGCAAGTCTCTCAAACAGGCGCTGTTCAGCGCTGCGCTGGTGTGGGCCGTTGCCTACCCGGTGTTCGGCCTGAAACTGGCCTTTTCCGGCGTGACCCTGCAAGTGCACAACGCCAGCTCCATGACCCTGACCGTCATTGCGGCCTGTTCGGTCCTGCTGTTCCTGCGGGTGCTGTTCGCCGAGAAGATCAGCACTTTGCGCAATCGTGACCGCGCCCCGCTGATCTCACAGAAAACCAGCGACTTCATGACCCGGCCTACAACCCAGCGCTGGGGCCTGGCCGCCCTGATCGTGCTGGCGTTCGTCTGGCCGTTCTTCGGTTCGCGCGGTGCAGTGGATATCGCAACGCTGATCCTGATCTACGTGATGCTGGGCCTGGGTCTGAACATCGTGGTCGGCCTCGCCGGCCTGCTGGATCTGGGCTACGTCGGTTTCTACGCGGTCGGCGCCTATGGTTACGCGTTGTTGTCGCACTACTTTGGCCTGAGTTTCTGGGAGAGCCTGCCGCTGGCCGGTCTGCTGGCAGCGCTGTTCGGTTTCCTGCTGGGTTTCCCGGTTCTGCGACTAAGGGGCGATTACCTGGCCATCGTGACGCTCGGGTTCGGTGAAATCATTCGTATCTTCCTGCGCAACATGACCGAGATCACCGGCGGCCCTAACGGGATCAGCAACATCGAGAAACCAACCCTGTTCGGCCTGAGCTTCGAACGCCGTGCAGCCGAAGGTGCGCAGACGTTCCATCAGTATTTCGGTCTGGACTACAACCCGATCAGCAAGGTGATCTTCCTCTACCTGATCGCTCTGCTGCTGGCGCTGGCGGCGCTGTTCGTCATCAACCGCCTGCTGCGCATGCCGATCGGTCGTGCCTGGGAAGCGTTGCGCGAAGACGAAATCGCCTGCCGTGCATTGGGCCTGAATCCGACCGTGATCAAGCTCTCGGCCTTTACCTTGGGTGCAGCGTTCGCCGGTTTCGCAGGCAGCTTCTTCGCCGCTCGCCAGGGTCTGGTAACGCCGGAGTCGTTCACCTTCATCGAGTCGGCAATCATTCTGGCCATCGTGGTGCTGGGCGGCATGGGCTCTCAATTGGGCGTTATTCTCGCGGCCATCGTGATGATCCTGCTGCCTGAACTGATGCGTGAGTTCAGCGATTACCGCATGTTGATGTTCGGCGCCCTGATGGTGCTGATGATGATCTGGCGTCCTCAAGGTTTCCTGCCGATGCAACGACCCGTCATGAAGTTGAAAGCGGAGGCGGCCAAATGAAACAGCCTCTTCTGCAAGCCACAAACCTGAGCATGCGCTTCGGCGGCCTGCTGGCGGTCAATGGTGTCGCCCTGACCGTTCATGAAAAGCAGGTCGTGTCGATGATCGGCCCCAACGGCGCCGGCAAGACCACTGTCTTCAACTGCCTGACCGGTTTCTACAAACCCAGCGGCGGAACCATCCTGCTGGACGGCGAGCCGATCCAGGGCCTGGCCGGTCACCAGATCGCGCGCAAAGGCGTGGTGCGGACTTTCCAGAACGTGCGTCTGTTCAAGGAAATGACCGCCGTCGAGAACCTGCTGGTTGCCCAGCATCGTCACCTGAACACCAACTTCCTGTCCGGCCTGTTCAAGACCCCGGCCTTCCGCCGCAGCGAACGCGAAGCCATGGAGTACGCCGAGCACTGGCTGGAAGCCGTCAATCTGAAAGAATTCGCCAACCGCCCGGCCGGAACACTGGCCTACGGTCAGCAACGCCGCCTGGAAATCGCCCGTTGCATGATGACGCGCCCACGCATCCTCATGCTGGACGAACCGGCAGCCGGTCTGAACCCACGGGAAACCGAAGACTTGAAAGCGCTGATCGGCGTGTTGCGCAATGAGCACAACGCCACAGTGCTGCTGATCGAGCATGACATGAAGCTGGTGATGAGCATTTCCGACCACATCGTGGTGATCAATCAGGGCACGCCACTGGCCGACGGTACGCCGGAACAGATTCGTGACAATCCTGAAGTGATCAAAGCCTACCTGGGGGAAGCGTAAATGCTGCAGTTCGAAAACGTTTCCACCTTCTACGGCAAGATCCAAGCGCTGCACAGCGTCAACGTGGAAGTCCGTCAGGGCGAGATCGTTACCCTGATCGGTGCCAACGGTGCCGGTAAATCCACTCTGCTGATGACCCTGTGCGGCTCGCCGCGCGCGCACAGCGGCAGCATCCGTTACATGGGCGAGGAACTGGTCGGCCAGGAATCGTCGGTGATCATGCGCAAGAGCATCGCGGTAGTGCCTGAAGGCCGCCGCGTATTCGCCCGCCTGACAGTCGAAGAAAACCTGGCCATGGGCGGTTTCTTCACCGAGAAGGATGATTATCAGGAACAGATGGACAAGGTCCTGCACCTGTTCCCGCGCCTCAAGGAACGCTTCACACAGCGCGGCGGCACCATGTCCGGCGGCGAACAGCAAATGCTCGCCATCGGCCGTGCGCTGATGAGCAAGCCCAAGCTGCTGTTGCTGGACGAACCATCGCTGGGTCTGGCACCGATCATCATTCAGCAGATTTTCGAGATCGTCGAACAACTGCGACGTGATGGCGTGACCGTGTTTCTGGTCGAGCAGAACGCGAACCAGGCCCTGAAAATCGCCGACCGCGCCTATGTACTGGAGAACGGTCGCGTGGTGATGCAGGGCACCGGTGAAGAACTGCTGGTCGATCCGAAAGTACGGGATGCCTATCTGGGCGGCTAGCGAGATGCGCCAGGATCGTGTGCTCATCTCGACACTGATCGTGCCCACGCAGAGCGATGGGCACGATCATCAGTGTTTGACAGACTTATGTATAACGATGAGCGCAGAGCGTGGTAACGATCAGACGCGCCTGCGTGGGCATGCCTTCCTTCACTCACGCCAGACGCTCCAGCGCAGAGCCGCTGCGCTCGAACCAGCCCACCAGATAATCTGCCAGCACCTGCACTCGCCTCGGTACTTCGCCTTCGAAGGGGTGAACCAGAAACATCGGCGTCGTTGCCGTCTGGTAATCCTTGAGCAGCCAGTGCAAGCGCCCTTCATTGATTTCCCTGTGCACCATATAGGACGGCAGCCGTGCGACACCCGCACCGGCCAGCGCCGCCTTTTTCAGCAGGCTGTAGTGATTGCTGGCAAAGGGACCGTCAATCTGCACACGGGTCAACTCGTGATTCTGATGGTAAAGCCACTGGTAACGCTCGCTGTAATGGCTGTTGATCAGGCATTGATGCTTCGCAAGGTCCTCAGGGGTTTGTGGCCAGCCATGCTCGTCCAGATACCGCGTGCTGGCGCAGGTCAGTTCCTGCATTGCGATTAAAGGTCTGGCCACCAGCCGCTCATCGCTGGCGACCTTTGAGCGAACCGCCAGATCGAAACCGTCGCGCCGCAAATCGCGCACGCTGTTACTCAGTTCGAGCTCGATCTTGACCTGTGGATAGGTCTCGTAAAACTCCATCAACAAGCCGTCGAAAAAAGTTTCTCCCAACGAAACCGGCGTGGTGATACGCACCTCACCGACCATCTCGTCACGCATCAACGCCACAATGCTGCGCGCCCTTTCCGTGTGCGCAATCAACTGCCGAGCCTGGGGCAACAACGCGGACCCGGCCGAGGTCAGACTCAAGGTTCGAGTGGTGCGGTGCAACAACTGGACACCGTAGGTCTTTTCCAGTTGGGAAATCCGCTTTGAAAGGCGTCCCTTGCTGCAACCCAGGCGCTCCGCAGCCGCCGTAAAACTGCCCGCGTCGATCAGTACGGCAAAGGCAGCCAGATCTCCCATCTCGTTCATGGATTGTTTCCCTGTGAGAACCAAAGGTTTCCAATTGGCATCTTTATCAAAGGATATACGGCTTTCTACACTGGCGGCTCCTTTGATCCCTGTGGAGCAACGCAATGAAAACCCTGTTGATTGGCGCAAGCGGAACCGTGGGCTCGGCGATTGAACGCGAACTGGGCTCACGGCATGAGATTGTGCGCATAGGCCGCAACAGCGGCGACGAACGCGTTGATATCAGCGACAGCGCCTCGATCCGTGCGCTGTTTGAACGTGTGGGGAGCTTCGACGCGCTGATTTGCGCGGCGGGCAGCGTGAAATTCGTGCCGCTGGCGGACATGTCCGAAGCCGATTTCGCCCTGGGTCTTCAGGACAAACTCATGGGCCAGGTCAACCTGCTGTTGATCGGCAAGGCATACGCCAACGATGGCGCGTCGTTCACCTTCACCTCGGGCATCCTGAGCCAGGAGCCGATTCTTTCCGGCGTTTCAGCCAGTCTGGTCAATGGTGCCATCGATGCCTTCGTGCGCGCCGCAGCCATCGAATTGCCGCGTGGCATACGCGTGAACTCGGTCAGCCCCACCGTACTGCTCGAATCGATGGGCAAGTACGGCGCCTACTTCAGAGGCTTCAAACCTGTGCCCGCCGCAGATGTGGCGCTGGCCTATGCCAAAAGCGTGGAAGGCCTGCACACCGGACAGACGTATCAGGTCTTGTGATGCGGCAGCAGTCTGCGTAACGTGGCGGCACTTGTCTGGAGACCCGCCCAATGTTCGCTGCTCGTTCCGTTCTTGTATTCGCCCTTCTGCCGTTGTTCGCCGGCTGCCAGATGCTTGGCATCAAGACCGACACACCGAAAGTCTCGACGGCGGGCATGATCCGCATGCAGGGCGACCTGACTGGCGAGAACGGGCAGTTGATGTTCAAGCCGTGCAACGAGCAGCGTCGCTACGTGGTCAAGGACCGCAACAACACGGGCATCCTGCAGGAGGCTGCGAGCCTGGCCGACAGCAAGGGTCGCGTGTTTGCCGACCTGCGCGGCTCGTTCGCTGCCAGCAAGGCCGCCAACAGTGACGGCCAATTGGACCTGCATCAGGTTTATCGGGTCGAACGTCCCGGCCAGTCCTGCGACGACCTCAACTTCAAACGCCTGACCCTGCACGTCAATGGCAACAAGCCTGCGTGGAACGTCAACGTCAGTGGCAAGGGCATGGTTCTGGAGCGTGAGGGGCAGCCGCCGCTTGCCGTACCGTACCTTGAAGAGCAACTGCCGGATGGCAGCTTCAGTGTCAGCAGCGAAGCCAACAACCAACGCATTGAACTGTGGGTCGCCCCTCAGCGCTGCGTCGACAGCGTCAACGGTTCGGTGCAACACCTCACCGCCGAGCTGCGTCTCAACGGTCAGGCCCAACGTGGCTGCGGCTATTACGGCGGCTCGCGAGACGACTGATCCATCCCGAGGCAGGGTTTTGGCGACCGATGGCACTCATGGTTGCCAGGACTGCACACCTCGACTCGCCGCCAATGGGGTTCAGCGCTTATAATCGCCGGTTCTTGTAGTGCTGTCGGGCTGAACCTGCGGCCCGAAAACTGGACCCCTTAATGTTACGAATCACCGAACTCAAACTGCCGATCGATCACCCGGACGAAGACCTGCGCCCTGCCCTGCTGCAGCGCCTGGGTATCGACAGCAGCGAACTGCTGGACTTCACCCTGTTCAAGCGCAGCTACGATGCGCGCAAGAAGTCCTCCGAACTGTGCTTCATCTACACCATCGACTTTCAGGTCAGTGACGAAGAAGCGCTGCTGCGCAAACTGGCCAACGACCGCCACGTGGGCCCGGCGCCTGACGTCAGCTACAAGGTGGTCGGCCATGCGCCGGAAGGCCTCAGCGAACGCCCGATCGTCGTCGGCTTCGGTCCTTGCGGGATTTTCGCAGGCCTGTTGCTGGCGCAGATGGGCTTCAAGCCGATCATTCTCGAGCGCGGCAAGGAAGTGCGTCAGCGCACCAAGGACACCTGGGGCCTGTGGCGCAAGAACGTCCTGAACCCGGAGTCCAACGTCCAGTTTGGCGAAGGCGGCGCAGGTACGTTCTCCGACGGCAAGCTCTACAGCCAGATCAAGGACCCGTACTTTCATGGCCGCAAGGTGCTGCACGAGTTCGTGAAGGCTGGCGCGCCGGAAGAGATTCTCTACGTCAGCAAACCGCACATCGGCACCTTCCGCCTGACCGGCGTGGTTGAACACATGCGTCATCAGATCGAGGCGCTGGGCGGCGAAGTACGCTTCCAGCAGCGCGTCACTGATCTGATGATCGAAGACGGCCAGTTGAATGGCGTTGTGCTGGACGGTGGTGAGCAGATCGCGTCGCGTCACGTGATTCTCGCCCTGGGCCACAGCGCCCGCGACACGTTCCGCATGCTGCATAGCCGTGACGTGTTCATGGAGGCCAAGCCGTTTTCGGTGGGCTTCCGTATCGAACACCCGCAATCGTTGATCGACCGCGCCCGCCTGGGCAAGTACGCCGGTCACCCGAAACTAGGTGCTGCCGACTACAAGCTGGTGCACCACGCCAGCAATGGCCGTTCAGTCTACAGTTTCTGCATGTGCCCTGGCGGCACGGTGGTCGCGGCGACGTCCGAGCCGAACCGTGTCGTCACCAACGGCATGAGCCAATACTCGCGCAACGAGCGCAACGCCAACTCGGGCATCGTGGTTGGCATCACGCCGGAGCAGGATTTCCCGGGCAGCCCGCTGGCCGGTATCGAACTGCAGGAGCGCCTGGAATCTCACGCTTATCTGTTGGGCGGCAGCACCTACGAAGCCCCTGCGCAACTGGTCGGCGACTTCATCGCAGGCAAGGCGTCCACAGCGCTGGGCAGCGTCGAGCCTTCGTACAAACCGGGCGTGAAGCTGGTGGATCTGGCCGAGGCGCTGCCCGCCTTTGCCATTGAAGCTATTCGTGAAGCACTGCCAGCCTTCGACAAGCAGATCAAAGGCTTCTCGCTGCACGACGCGGTACTGACCGGCATCGAAACCCGCACATCGGCACCGCTGCGCATCACGCGTGGTCCGAATATGCAGAGCCTCAACACCAAGGGCCTTTACCCGGCCGGGGAAGGCGCGGGTTACGCAGGTGGCATTCTGTCTGCTGGCGTGGACGGCATCCGCATCGCTGAGGCGCTGGTACGGGACATGCTGGGAATCGAGGGCTGATTTGTCCTCACTTGAAGACGGACGCCTTGCCATGCAAGCGTCCGTCATCAGTCAGTTCCAACAATTTATAAAGTTACAATTTGACAGTCAAAACATTAGCTTTCAGAAACTTCTTACGCAACAAACCCGCACTTCCGAATCAATTCGTAACATAACTTCCGCCTTATTTTTATAGCGTGAAGAACTGTATTATTTATAACAAAAACGAATATAACTTTTGTTTTAACTCTCCAATCAACGGGTTAGGGTGTCGGTCCTTTTTACCGTAGACGGAGAATGGTCACGCCCATGCGGAATACCATTACACGCTTTTTTCAGCTTGAAGCAGCGGGAGGCTTGCTGTTGATTGCAGCTGCTGCCCTTGCGCTCATTATCAACAACTCGCCGCTTTCCTGGCTGTATAACGCCTTTCTGGAAACACCGGTAGAAGCCCGGATTGGTGCCCTGCACATTGCCAAGCCCCTGTTGCTGTGGATCAACGACGGGCTGATGGCCCTGTTCTTTCTGATCATCGGCCTTGAGGTCAAACGCGAAGTGCTGGAGGGGCACCTTTCCAAACCCTCGCAGATCGTATTGCCCGGCGCTGCTGCAATCGGCGGCATGGTGGTTCCGGCGCTGATGTACGTCGCACTGAATACAGGCAACGCCGAAGCCCTCAATGGCTGGGCCATTCCGATGGCAACCGATATCGCGTTTGCACTGGGTGTGCTCGCACTGCTCGGCAAGCGTGTGCCGGTTTCGCTGAAGCTGTTTCTGATGACGCTGGCGATCATCGATGACCTGGGTGCAATTATCGTCATCGCGCTGGTGTATTCCGGTGAGTTGTCACAACTGTCACTGATATTGGCGGCCGTATCGATCATTGTGCTGATCGCGATGAACCGATCCGGCGTGAGCAGGCTTGCGCCCTATCTGCTTGTCGGGCTGGTGCTTTGGGTCTGCGTGCTGAAAAGCGGTATTCACGCAACACTCGCGGGCGTGGTGCTGGCGTTCTGCATTCCACTGCGCACGAGCAGCAAGGCATCTCCCTTGTTGACCCTGGAGCACGGCCTGCATCCGTGGGTTGCGTACGGCATCCTGCCGTTGTTTGCGTTCGCCAACGCGGGTGTGTCGCTGGCAGGTGTGACCATGGACAGCTTTACTCACTCGGTCCCGCTGGGCATCGCCGCAGGCCTGCTGCTGGGCAAGACGCTGGGGGTGTTCGGCCTCACTTGGCTGGCGGTCAAGACACGTATCGCATCGCTGCCCAAGGAAGCCAACTGGGGTCACGTGCTGGGCGTTTCGATCCTGTGCGGTATCGGCTTCACCATGAGCCTGTTCGTCGGCTCACTGGCGTTCGAGCCAGGGGTCAGCGCATATGCCGGAGAAGATCGTATGGGCATTCTGACTGGGTCGATACTGTCAGCCATCATTGGCTACGGCGTGATGGTCCTCGCCTGCAAGGCGAAACCGAAACACTGAAACACCGTCGTTCTGAAACGAAAAACCCCGAGCATTCAGCTCGGGGTTTCGTTTGATTCGCATCGCGGATCAGTGTGTCACGCGGCTCGTGCCGTTGACGGTCATGATGCGTACACGCTCGCCGACCCGGAAAATCTCGTTTTCCTCGACCTGCTGCACATAGGCACGCATGCTGCCGTCGTCTTCACGAACAGTGATCTCGACACCTTGAGTACGTGTCAGACCTTCCTCGGTAGCGGAACCGAGCAGACCACCGGCAACAGCACCGATCACGGCTGCCACCACGCTACCGCGACCGCCACCAATCGCGCTGCCGCCTACACCACCAACGATCGCACCGGCACCTGCACCGATTGGGGTCTTGGTGCCTTCGATTTTCACTGGACGCAAGGATTCAACGGTACCCAGACGAACATTCTGTACGGTACGAGCTTCGTCACGGGAATAGGAGTCACCGGTGAGGTTCGAAGTACAGCCGCCCATCGTCAATGCCATGGCAGTGAACGAAGCAACCAGAAGAGCAGACTTGCGCATAAAAGGTATCTCCAGAGGAACTAGCGGCCATTAGACTACCCGACATCGACGCTGTCACGACCCAGGTTCCGCAATTTATATTCATTCAGGTGCCATACAGCGACAGCCCATGTAACGCTCAGACGACCCGGGAGGCAAATAATTCAATCAGGGTGCCAGACGCTCACGTGTCCACTGCCCGTCCTCTAAACGATAGTTCAAACGGTCGTGGAGGCGACTCGAACGTCCCTGCCAGAATTCGATTCGCTCCGGCAGAAGGCGATAGCCGCCCCAGTGCTCCGGGCAGTGAGGCGCGGTATCGAGAAATCGCTGTTCAGTCTGTTTGATCAGACCTTCAAGCTCTTCACGGTCGGCGATCACCCGGCTTTGCGGCGAGGCCCATGCCCCGAGACGGCTGCCCAGCGGCCGGACCTGGTAATAGGCGTCCGATTCCTGCGCGGAGACCTTCTCCACTCGACCTTCGATACGCACCTGACGCTCCAGCGTTGGCCAGAAAAAGGTCATTGCCGCGAACGGACGTGCAGCGAGTTGCTGGCCCTTGGCGCTGTCGTAGTTGGTGAAGAATGTGAAACCTTGCGCGTCCAGCCCTTTGAGCAGCAGTACGCGGCAATGCGGACGCCCTTCCTCGTCGACCGTCGCCAGGGTCATGGCGTTGGCTTCAACCGGAGGCTGTTCGGTTTTCACGGCTTCGGCGAACCATTGATGAAACAACGCAAACGGCTCATCCGGTGACTGCGCTTCGGTCAGACCGTCGCGGGTGTAGTCACGGCGCATGTCAGCCAGAGTCTGGGTCATGGTGTGATTCCTGTTGTCGCGGCTGGATTATCTGACGACTGAATGGTGAGCGAATGCCCTGAGTCAGATCAGACGCGATGCGTCTGGAGAAGCGTTCCCACGCGAACATGGGAACGGTCAGAAGTTACCTGCAATCAGTTGCTGGCCTGGACGTCGGTCTTCTTCGCCGCTGCGTCCTTGGCCGGCGTCTTGGCGGCAGGCTTTTTGGCTGCTGCGGTGGACTTGGCCGGAGCGGCTTTTTTGGCTGTGCTGGCTTTCGCCTTGGCCGGTGCAGCTTTCTTGGCCGTGTCTTTCTTCGCGACGGCCGCTTTCTTGGCAGGGGCTGGCGCAGGAACCACAGGCTTGACGTCCTGAGTCGCGACCATGGTCGGAGCGACCGGTGGCAGCGCGTAACGGCTCATCAGGGCTACCATCGTATCCTGCGGCGTCATCAGGATTTCGACGCGACGGTTCAGTGCCCGGCCCTGCGCGCTGTCGTTGGCCGCACGCGGCATCACGGCACCCATGCCACGCTGGCTCAGGCGCTGACGCTCGAGACCGCTTAGGCGGAAGATCGCCGCAACCGACTGCGCGCGCTCCTGACTGATTTTCTGGTTGGCTTCGGTAGGACCCGACGTGTCGGCGTGGCCAAGAATCAGCACAGCTGTTTTCTTGTCGCCTTCAACGGCCTTGGCCAGACGTGTGATCGGACCCAGCGTGACCGGCAACAGCATCGCAGGACGATCCGGGTTGAACGAGCTGTCTACCGGCGCAGTGATCGCCAGCAGGTCTTCACGACGTTCCAGTTCGAAAGGGGTGTCCTTGATGGCCGCACGAACGCGAGGCTCGTATTCGTCCAGCCAGGCCTTGGTCACTTTCGGATCGGGCATCGGAGCGGCTTTCGGCTCGTCTTTTTTAGCGTCGGAGCTTGGGAAAGGCCACCACCACTTGGTGTCCGTTTCAGTCTTGGCAACCAGAGCCGGGGCCGCTGGTTTGTCAGCAGGCTTGCTGGCGACTGCGTCAGGCTTTGCTGCCGCCTTGTCGTCCGAGCCAAACGGCCAGTACCAAGGGTTGGCGCTCTGCGCATCGGTAGCCGGGGCTGGTTTTTGAGAAACCTTGGCGACCGGTGCTGCAGGCGCAGGGCTCGGAGCCGGGGCCTTTGCGGAGATATCGTCTGCGGCTGCGCCCGAACCGAACTGCCACCAATGGCCGTCAGTTGCAGCAGAATCGGATTGTGGAGTTTGAGCACAGCCGGTGACAGCGATGCACAGAGCGAGAACGAGGCTTTTATTGGACGACATGGATGACCCACAACAGTTTTTGATCAGACAGAAGGAACGTTGTTACGTCCGTATAACACGCATGAAGTTACAGGTGGAAAGAGAAACCGTCATACGGACCCGTTATACCCCGTTTAACTGACAGTCGGTATGAAACAAACACTTATAGACGAAACCTACTGCAAACACTCACGTAACGCCCTGACCAGTTTCTGGGCGCGTGGATCCATGAGGATGTAAGGCCCGAGCGTGTTGGTAACGAAGCCAAACGCCACCTCGTAATCGGGGTCGGCAAAGCCCACCGAACCGCCCGCGCCCGGATGACCGAATGCTTTCGGGCCCAGGGCGAAGGTGGCGTTGGCCACGGTCGGCTGGTCCAGCATGCAGCCCAGACCAAATCGGGTCGGGGTCAGCAGGGTCTTGTCCTGGCCGAGACTGTGTTCACGCGTCAGTTCGTTGAGCAACTCGGCTTCCAGCAGGCTTCCGTCCAGCAGACCGTTATAGAAGCCCGCCAGACTGCGGGCATTGCCATGGCCGTTGGCGGCAGGTTGCTGCATGCGACGCCATTCCGGCTTGTTGGTGCTGGTCAGGATCGAAGGCGGATTGGTAAAAGCCTTTGCCGTGATCGAAGCAGGCTCACGCATTGTCGCCTGCAGTACACGCTGGGCCGCGTCATCGCCGACATTGCCTTTGCCGCGGGCGATGTGCGCCACGCGATGGAACTGGTCATCGGCCAGCCCGACATGAAAATCCAGCCCCAGGGGCCGCGCTACCCGCGCCACAATGGATTCGCCCGGACCGCGACCGTCAGCGCGGCGCAGCATCTCGCCAATCAGCCAGCCATAGGTGATGGCCGCGTAGCCATGGCCCTGACCGGGAGTCCACCAGGGTTCTTCCGCCGCCAGGGCCGAGGTCATGGTGTCCCACTCGTAAAGAGCTTCTGCCGGGAGTTGTCCGCGAATCGCAGGGAGTGCTGCCTGATGACAGAGCAACTGGCGCAAGGTGATCGATTCCTTGCCCGCCGCGGCGAACTCGGGCCAGAGTCTGGAGACGGGCTCGTCAAGTTTCAGCTTGCCCTCTTCAACGAGTTGCAGAACGGCAACGCTGGCAAAAGTCTTGGTGCAGGAGAACAGGTTGGCGATGGTATCGGTGTGCCAGGCTTCAGCGCCGTCCTTGTCGGCGGTGCCTGCCCAGAGATCGACGACCGTCTGCCCGCCGACTTGGATGCATAGCGCAGCGCCGCGCTCCTGAGGATCCTCAAAGAGCGCCGCAAAGGCTTCACGCACTGCTTCGAATTCAAGTTCGAAATGACCCTGGATCTGCAAAACCGCTGACTCCTGAATGTCGCTGGAGGCCTTGAATACGGCCACCCGAATGGGCGCATATTGTTCCAGCGATTGACCGTTTTGGGAACTGCTGTCGCTGACTCATCCCTTCTGATGGTCTTGCGCCAATCCACTCGTGAGAGGCGGCTTGCCGGCGATGCAGTCGA